>JABLTO010044372.1_pt1 | contig 37055 bp, 30 predicted proteins | sample 7160091 | NCBI WGS metagenome assembly JABLTO01 (sample SAMN14651225, study PRJNA627086) | human gut metagenome | isolation source: feces | host: Homo sapiens
GATACTCCCTCCCCCCAATGGCACACGCGTGTCAGGGGGCAAATCCCTCGATGGGCGCATAGCGTCATGCCTCGCGACCATAATGCAGCATTTTGTGGCACTCGCCCGCGGTTCTGCCATGGAATGTGCATCTGTGGTCGCGCCTCTAGCCACCACACCGCAATTCGTGGCGCCTCCGCCAAGCAGTGCGCTCCTGTGGTCGCTACCTCAGTCACAAGACCACAAGACTTGGCGCGGACTCGACCCTACGCCAAGAAATGTGTTCCTGTGACTCCGCCTCGCTCGCTTTCCTGTGCCAAGGGGTCTGACCCCTGTGACACAATGAGACAAAAGCGCCCTGGCAGGTTTTGTCTCATTGACTTGCGCATGAATCTGAGTACAATAGGATAGCTTGTCGAAGCATCTATTCGGTGTGCTTCGAGGTTGCTTGCAGCCACGGTATGGCTTTCTACGCCGCCGTTAGAGCCAGAAGAGTGAAGGAGAAAGTGGGATTTGCCCCGCTTTCTTTGTTTGTAAGGAGACATGCAGGTGAATAGGGAAGACAAGCTCATCGAGGTACTCGAGCCGCTTGCAAGCAAGCACGGTCTCGACCTCGTGACGGTCGAGGTTGCCGGTACGCGCAAGCGTCCCGTTCTGCGCGTGTTTCTCGACACTCCAGCCGGCGGCATCACGCTCGACGAGCTCGTCGATGCCCAAGAGTGGGTGGATGCGGCCATCGAGGAGGCCGATCCCTTCATCGAGTCGTACGACCTCGAGGTTTCGTCACCAGGCATTGACCGTCCCTTGCGCAAGCGCGATGACTTCGACCGCTTTGCGGGAGAGACCACGGTGGTCTATCTCAAGCCAGGGGCCGCACGCAGCAAGTTCACGGGAATCTCGCACGGGCTCGAAGGTGATGAGCTCGTGCTTGAAATGGAAGATGGCACGATGGAGCGCCTTGCCTTTGATCGCATCAAGAAGGCGCACATTATTGGCCAAATCGATTTTGGCGGCCGCAACTTCGATGACGAAGACGCGTCGCTTGATCAGGACAACTAAATAGGGAGGAACCATGTCATCAGAACTCATCAGCGCACTTTCCGATCTCGCCGCCGAGCGTGGTATCGATCAGCTCGCCGTGCTCGAGCGCCTCGAGCAGGATCTCGCGCGCAGCTATAAGGGCATTCTCGACCTTGATTGGGATGCGCAGGTTACCATCGACCGCGAGAGCGGCCGCATCTTCGTCTACGAGATGGTTGGCATCGGCGAGGAGGATCCCGAGACGGGCGAGTACGAGGACTACGAGCCGCGTGACGTGACGCCCGAAAACGTATCGCGCATCGCCGCGCAAAACGCCAAGCGCGTCATCAACGAGATCGTCCGCGATGCCGCCCGTGCGAGCATCTACAAGGAGTTCGCCGACCGCAAGGGCGAGCTCATCACCGGTACCGTGCTGCAGACCACGCCCGACTTCACCATCATCAAGATTCGCGATGGCGTCGAGGCCGAGCTGCCGCACTTCGACAGGCGCCGCAACGAGAACGAGCGCAACGAGCGCCCGTCCAACGAGTATTACCAGCACAATCAGCGTATCAAGGCGCTCATCATCGACGTACGCGACCCAAGCCAGCAGGCGCAGGGTGCCACGCGCACGCGCGATGGCGGCAACCGTCCGAGCATCATCGTGAGCCGCACGCATCCCGATCTCATCCGTCGCTTGCTCGAGCTTGAGGTGCCCGAGATCTACGATGGCGTCGTCGAGGTCAAGTCCGTTGCCCGCGAGGCCGGCGCCCGCTCGAAGATCGCCGTGCATTCCCGCGAGTCCAACCTCGATCCGGTCGGCGCTTGCGTCGGCCCCAAGGGTTCGCGCATCCGCATGGTCGTCGGCGAGCTGCGCGGCGAGCGCATCGACGTCATCCAGTGGAGCGAGGATCCGGTGACCTTCGTGGCCAACGCGCTCTCGCCGGCCAAGGTCTCCAACGTGCTCATCAACGAGGACACCCATTACGCGACGGTTGTCGTCCCCGACGATCAGCTTTCGCTCGCCATTGGCAAGGAAGGCCAGAACGCCCGCCTCGCCGCCCGCCTCACCGGCTGGCATATCGACATCAAGTCGGCGAGCCTCGTTGCGGCCGACGGTGGGTCGCTCGCGTCCATGACCTCCCTCATCGACGAGGAAGACGACGTGGTCGAGGAGCCGGTGGACCTGCGCTGCGAGTACGTGAGCCCCGAGGGCGTCCGTTGCCGCAACCATGCCCGTCCCGGATCGCACTTCTGTGGTATTCACGCAGACGGTCAGGCTCCTGAGGCCGGGGCAGACGAGGAAGAGGAGTCCCTCATCTAATGACGAAGAAGGCTCCCATACGCACCTGCATCGCATGCCGCGCGAGTTCGGACAAACGCACGCTCGTGCGTTTCGTGCGCAGCGCAGACGGGGCGGTTGCCCTCGATGCGAGCGGCAAGATGGCGGGACGTGGGGCCTATGTCTGCGCGGACGAGGCGTGCTTTGCCAAGGCATGCGAGAAGCGCCTTTTCGGCGGTCGTCTGCGCACCAAGGTGGGAAACGACGATTACGAACGGCTGAGGGCCGATTTTGACGCATACATGCGCACCTCGAGTGCGGCATCAGCAGGGGATAGGTGATAGGGAATATGGCAGGAATGCGTGTACATGAGCTCGCCAAAGAGTTCGGGATGACCTCCAAGGAGCTCGTCGAGAGACTCAAGGAGATGAAGATCCCCGTCAAGAATCATGCGTCCACGCTTGTCGATGCCTATGTCGATAAGATTCGCAAGGAGCTTGGGCCAGAGTTGCAAAAGCGCACCGAGGAGGCCCAGGAGGACAAAGGGAAGGACGCCGCTGCCGAGGAGCAGGTAAGTGCCGAGGAAGAGGAGCGCAAGCGCCTCGAGGAGGAGCACAAGCAAGCTGCCCAGGCCGAGATCAAGCGTCGTCAGAAGGAGCAGAAGAGGCGCGAGGCCGCCGAGGCAGAGGCCAAGGCCGCCAGCCAGCAGGAAGTCGAGGAGGTCGTCGAGGAACCCAAGCCTTCCAAGCCCTCGGTCTTCGATGGGCTTCTCTCGCAGATCGCTGCCGAGAGCAACCGTCTGACGCAGGAGAAGAAAGAGGCGGATGAGGCTCGCGCCGCTGCTGCCGCGCAGGCGAGCGCCGAGCCCGCGCAGGCCGATTCGCCCTATCGCGAGAAGGGCGCCAAGAAGAAAAAGAAGGCTCGCCAGCAGGTGGAGGTTGACTCGGAGTCCGAGGACGACCGTTACCGCCAGATGGCGCAGGCCGTCGAGCAGCTGCAGCGCGACAAGGTTCTCGAGGAGGCGCGTGCCGCCGTTGCCGAGGCCGAGAAGCAATCGACCGGCCGTCGCAAGAAGCGCAAGGAACGCCGAGCCGCCGAAGCTGCCAAGAAGGCCGAGGAAGAGGCGCAGCGCAAGGCAGAAATCACGGGTGTGCCCGTGGGCGTCGTCCAGGTCACGAGCGGTATCACGGTGGGCGAGCTCGCCGATGCGCTCGAGGTGCCCGGCAACGAGGTCGTCAAGAGGCTCTTCCTGCTCGGCACGCCGCTGACCCTCACCCAGTCGATGAGCGACGACTTGGTCGAGCTCATCGCCGGCGACATTGGCCGCGAGGTCAAGATCATTTCGCCGGAGGAGGAGATGTCGTTCACCTTCTACGATGACGAGAAGGACCTCAAGTCGCGTCCGCCCGTCGTCACCGTCATGGGTCACGTCGACCACGGCAAGACCTCGCTGCTCGATGCCATTCGTCATTCGGGCGTGCAGCAGGCCGAGGCCGGTGGCATCACGCAGGCCATCGGTGCATCCGTGGTCTGGATCAACGGAAATCAGATCACCTTCATCGACACCCCGGGCCATGAGGCGTTTACCGCCATGCGCGCGCGTGGTGCGCAGGTCACCGATATCATCGTCCTGGTCGTTGCCGCCGATGACGGCGTCATGCCGCAGACCATCGAGGCCATCGATCACGCCAAGGCAGCCGATGTCCCCATCGTCGTGGCCATCAACAAGATCGACAAACCGGGCGCCAATCCCGATCGCGTGAAGAGCGAACTCGCCGAGCGTGGCGTCGTGCCCGAGGAGTGGGGCGGCAACAACATGTTCGTCGAGGTCTCGGCTCGCCAGAACCTCAACATCGACGAACTGCTCGAGACGATCATCCTTCAGGCCGAGGTGCTCGAGCTCAAGGCCAACCCCGATACGACCGCGAGCGGTTTCGTCATCGAGGCCAACCTCGACAAGGGCCGTGGTCCGGTGGCGACCGTCATCGTGCAACGTGGCACGTTGCGCGTGGGCGACGCTCTCGTCGCGGGCGTGTGCTTCGGTCACGTGCGTGCGCTCATCGACCCGAAGGGCAATTCGGTCAAGGAGGCCAAGCCCGCCGACCCGGTCGAGATCCTGGGTCTGTCCTCGGTCCCGAGCGCCGGTGACGAGTTCGCCGTCTTCGAAAACGAGTCCGAGGCCCGTAGCCTGGCTGCCGAGCGCGAGCTCAAGCAGCGCCTGGCCGCGCAGGAGGCTCCGCGTCACATGAACCTCGACGACCTCTTCGCCCGCATCGAGGCCAACAAGCATGCCGAGCTCAACCTCATCGTCAAGGCCGACACCCAGGGTTCCATCGAGGCCCTGCGCGGTGCGCTCGAGAAGATGGATCAGTCCGAGGTGCGCATCAACGTCATCCGCGCCGCCGTCGGTGGCGTCACCGAGACGGACGTCAACTTTGCCGCGGCATCCGATGCCATCATCATCGGCTTCGGTGTGCGTCCGCAGGCCGGCGTGCGTCAGGCTGCCGAGCGCGAGAAGGTCGACATCCGCCTGTACCGCGTCATCTACCAGGCTATCGAGGACATCAACGCCGCACGCGTCGGCTTGCTCGCTCCCGAGGAGGTCGAGGTCGATACCGGTTCCGCCACCGTGCGCGAGACCTTCAAGATGCCCAAGGTCGGCGTCATCGCCGGCTGCATCGTCACCGAAGGCGAAATCGCCAACACCGACCACGTGCGTATCGTGCGTGACGGCGTCATCGTTCACGACGGCTCCATCATGTCCATGCGCCACTATCGTGATGACGTGTCATCGGTGCGTTCGGGCACGGAGTGCGGCATCGGCATCGAGGACTTCCAGGACATCAAGGAAGGCGACGTCATCGAGGGCTATCGCATCGAGCAGGTCGCCCGTAAGGAATAGACATGAAACAGACACCCACATCGCGTCGTGTCAACGAGGAACTGCGCGAGAAGATCGCCAACGTGCTGCTGTTCCAGATCGCCGACCCGCGTCTCGAGCTCGTGACGGTCACCGACGTCGAGGTCTCCAAGGACCGCGAAGTCGCCAACGTCTACGTGAGCGCTGATGCGAGCCGCTATGACGAGGTCATGGAGGGGCTCGAAGCCGCCAAGGGCCGCATACGCTCGCTTGTCAGCAAGAGCCTCGGTTGGCGCGTCACGCCCGAGTTGCGCTTCTTCATCGACCCGTCGGTCGACGCTGCCGAGCGCATCGCGTCGCTGTTTTCCGACGAGGGCTAGCGCAGCGCAATCATCGTTTGCGATCACGCACCAAGACCAAAAGGACGATCAATGGCGAAGCTCGATTACACGAATGGCATTGAGCTGCTTGACGGGGCGCGAAGCGTTGCCGTCTGCGGCCATGTCAACCCGGATGGCGATTGCCTCGGCAGCGCGCTTGCCCTCACGCTGGGCCTGCGCAGCCTCGGTTACGAGGTGACGCCGCTGCTCGCGACGCGCGAGCAGCCCAAGCTCTACGACTTTCTCGCAAGCTACGGGGACTTCATGCCCGCTTGCGAGTATCATGCGCGCCCGGACGTCTTCATTCTCGTTGACGTGCCGAGCGCCGCGCGTGCCGGTGATGGCGAGCACGTCTTCAAGCGCGCGAAGAAGACGCTTGTCATCGACCATCACCAGGGCGATGCATCCTTTGCCGATGTCGGCTATGTCGACAGCACGGCTGCGGCTGCGGGCATGCTCGTCTGGGATTTCCTCGAACAGGCCGGCGCCGAGATGACGGCGGATATCGCGACCTGTTGCTATACCGCGCTCGTGACCGACACGGGCAGGTTCCAGTTTCAGAATGCCGACTCGCGTGCGCTCATGGCGGCGGCCGACATGGCGGCGGCCGGCGCGCTTCCCTCCGAAGTCGCACGCTACGTCTACCAGCGTCGCAGTTGGGCGGCCTTGCAGCTCGAGGCGCTCGTCGTGCGTCGTCTCGAGTTGCTCTTCGACGGCAAGCTTGCCCTGTCGTGGGCTTGCGAGGCCGACTTCGAGGAGCTTGGCGCGAGCAAGGAGGACGGCGATTCGCTCATCGACGCGATACGCCAGCTCGATGGCGTCGAGATCGCCGTCATGCTGCGTGAGCAGGGTCCCATCGTGCGCGGCTCGATTCGCTCCAAGACCGATCGCGATGTCGCTGCCATCGCCGCCCAGATGAACGGTGGCGGTCACAAGGCGGCAGCCGGTTTTACCATTCACGGCAAGCTGCCCGAAGCGCGTGCCATCGTCGAGGGCCTCGTTGCGGAGTCCTTTGCCGAGCAACCGAAGGCCTCGATGACGACGGATGCCGAGGTAACCGCCACGACGGCATTTACGAGGATTCGCGAGGACATGCTATGAGCCGTAGGCGTGGTGCCAGCGGACTGTGCGGCGTGCTCGCGCTCGACAAGCCCTATGGGATGACATCGCACGATGTGGTCAATCGCGTACGCCAGATTACGGGTGAGCGGCGCGTGGGACATGCCGGCACGCTCGATCCGGCCGCGACGGGTCTCATGCTCGTGGGAGTGGGCGCAGCCACGCGCCTGTCCGAGTACCTCACCGGACACGACAAGGGCTACGATGCCCGTATCGTCTTTGGCGTCGCCACCGATACGGATGATGCCCAGGGACGCACGCTCGCGAGCGCGTCTGACGGGGAGCTTGCGGATATCATGCGGTCAGTGGATGCCCAGGCCATCCTCGACGAGTTCACGGGCGAGCTCGAGCAGCTTCCGCCTGCGTATTCGGCCATCAAGAAGAACGGCGTCGTCGCCTACAAGGCGGCACGCGAGGGCACGTGCCTCGAGCTTGAGGCGCGCCACGTCACCGTGTACGGGGCGCAGCTTGTGGGCGCGGGCGTGTGCGAGGCGAAGCTCATCTGCGCCGATGGCAGCACGTCGGTGCGCGAGCTGCCCTTCTGGGACGTCCATTTCGACGTGAGCAAGGGTACGTACATCCGTGCCCTCGCGCGTGATATCGGTGCCTATCTCGGATGCGGCGCCCATTTGGGCTCGCTTCGCCGTACGTCGGTTGCCACGATGGGCATTGACGAGGCCTGCTCCATCGACGAGCTCGCGAACCGTGCCGAGGCAGGCGGCGTGCTGCCGTGGTGCGACCCGGCTCGGCTCTTGGGATTCCCCGTCATCGAGCTCGGCGAACAGCAGGCGCAATGTGTGGCAAATGGTCGCGAGCTTACCGATATCTCCGCAGGCGAGGGCATGGTCTCGTGCATTCGCGACAACAAGTTGCTCGCTGTCTACAACTTCGTCGCTGGGGCGTGCCGTCCCGCGACGGTCATTCCCGGGGGTGTCATCGGCGTTGGCTAAGGCGGGGACCATCATACGGTGCGATCCAGCGGCGTTTCGTGCGAGCGAGATCTCTCCGCTCGCTTCGCTCGGTCGAGATGACAATGGGACCGTTCTCGTCATTGGCGTTTTCGATGGCATGCACATCGGCCATCGGGCGATTTTCGCTCAAGCGCGCGAAAGAGCCCGCGAGCTTGGCCTGCCCCTTGTCGCCGTAACCTTCGATCGCGATCCCGACGAGATATTCCGTGCCGATGACCCCACGTTTGGCAAGCTGCTCTCGAACGACGAGCGTCTTGCGATGATTGCCGAGCAGGCCGAGGGCGGGGTGCTGAACCTCGTCACGAGCCCGGAGCTGTTCTCGATGCCACCTTCGGAATTCCTCGACTTTCTCGGGAGTGCCACGAATCCGCGCGCTATCTTTACCGGTTCGGATTTCCGCTTTGGCGCCCACGCCAGCGGCACGGTCGATGACCTGGGGCGTTGGTCGCTCGACCACGGATGCGAGTCCGTCTCGTGCGAGCTCATCGAGGAGGACGGCGAGGTCATCTCGTCGACGCGCATACGCGCGGAATTGCGCGAGGGCGCGGTTGCGCAGGCAAAGCGATTGCTTGCCAGCAGACCGCACAGCATCGTGGGCACCATCGTGCACGGTCGTGGCGCAGGCGATGGCTTCGGCTTCGCAACGGCCAACCTCGATCTCGCGAATTGCGAGACCATGCTGCCGCGCGAAGGGGTCTACGGCGCGTACGGCATTGTCGATGGCGCACGCTATGCGGCTGCCGTCAACGTTGGCGTTGCCAGGAGCTTTGCCGAGGCGACGGCCCCGGTCGAGGCACATCTGCTCGACTTTGACGGCGACCTCTACGGCAAGGACATCCGCATCGAGTTCGAAGAGTGGCTGCGTGGACCGCGCGTGTTCGAGACGAAGGACGAGCTCATCGAGACGGTGATGGGCAACATCGAATGGGTGCGTGAGCACTTGGGAGGCAAGTAGCCATGGCGCGCATCTCCGATGACGATATCCGCCGTGTGCGCGAGGCGACCGATTTGGTCTCCCTCGTGAACGAGCGCGTCGTGCTCAACCAGAAGGGCCGCCTGTTCTGGGGATGCTGCCCGTTCCATGACGAGAAGACGCCCTCGTTCAAGATAGATCCCGACTTGCAGAACTGGCACTGCTTCGGGTGCGGCAAGAGCGGCGATGTCTTCGGCTACCTCATGGAAAGCGAGCATCTCGAGTTTCCCGAGGCCGTGCGCGCGCTGGCCGACCGCGCCAACATCGAGATCACCGAGGTGGGTGGGAGCGGCATTCCCCGCAGCCTCAAGGACCGCATGATGCAGGCCTGCGCCGAGGCCGAGAACTTCTATCACATGGAGCTCATGCGCTCGCGCGATGCTGGTCCCACGCAGGCCCGCGCCTACTTGCACGAGCGTGGCTTCGGCTCGGAGTGCGCACGGGAGTGGAAACTCGGTTACGCCCCCGGCCACGGCAAGCTCGTCGCTCATCTCCAGTCACGGGGATTTACCCGTGACGAGCTCGTCGGTGCGAACCTCGCCTTCGTGAACAAAGGCGGATATCTCATCGACCGCTTCTTCGAGCGCGTGATGTTTCCCGTGCACGATTTGCAGGGGCGCAGCATAGCGTTTGGCGGCCGTATCATGGGGCAAGGCGAGCCCAAGTACCTCAACACTTCGGAGACGCCCATCTTCCACAAGTCATCGAACATGTTCGGTATCGACGTTGCGAAGAATGCCATCGTCAACAGCGGCGAGGCCATCGTCGTGGAGGGCTATACCGATGTCATCGCCATGCACCGGGCCGGCATCAAAAACGTCGTCGCCACGCTCGGCACGGCGCTCACGGCCCAGCATGTCAAGCTCATCAGCCGCTTTGCCTCGCGCATCGTCTATCTCTTCGACGGTGATGCCGCGGGTCAGAAGGCGGCGGATCGCGCGAGCGAATTCATCGACTGGCAATCGGCGGTCGAGAGTCGTCGCGATCCGATCGACCTGCGCGTCGTGGTGCTTCCCGATGGCAATGACCCGGCGGAGTTCCTCGGTGCGCATGATGCGGATGCGATGCGTGCCATCATCGCCGCCGCCGAGCCGCTGCTCGCCTTTTCGATCAATCGCTGCATCGAGCGCTACGACTTGCGTCGTCCGGAAAACAAGGCGCGCGCCATGACGGAGGCACTGCAGATTTTGTATCCCATCAGGGATTCCGTTTCGGCAACGGATTATGTCAATATCATCGCCGACCGTTTGAATGTGGAGTATACTGCCGTATTCAAGGCTCTCAAGGAGACCAAGGCCCCTATGGCTGCCCGCCATCAAAACGATCAGGCCGTCTCAGAGCCCCAACCGAATGCGGTTAACCCGGTAGCCGAGCAGATCATCGAGGCGGACCAACAATCCGCTCGCATGGAGTACGGGCTCATCGCGCTCGTTGTGACAGACGCTCATCTTCTCGATCACATTGGGAAGGACCTGATGCGCATCAGGTGGATGGATCAGGCCGCAGAGAGCATGGCTGATGCTCTCATCGCGCTTGACCATGATGCATCCGCTGCACAGGCGCTCGCGTCAGTCCAGAGGGCGTGCCCCGATGCCTCGACCCTGCTTGCCCAGGCGATGATCGAAACGGAGGACAGCACAGAGAAGCTGTTTCAAGCGCGCCTCATGGTTCGCACGCTACGCGAGCGCGACCTTGAGCGAAGCATTCGAGATGCGAAGGCACGCATGCGTTCGGAAAGTGGGCTTTCACCCGAGGAGCTCGACAAGCTCTTCGAGCGGACCGTGTCGATGCAAAAGGAACTCGTCAGACTGCGAAACAACGCGCCTGACGATATGAAGGACTAGAAAAGGGGATTGACGTGGCAAAGACTTCCACCACGAAGAAGAGCACGGCAAAGACGGGCAAATCCGCAGCCAAGAAGTCGGCTGCAATCAAGCAGGCGGAGGCCGAAGAGGGCGTTCTCGACAACGAGCTCATCGCCCGCCTCGATGACTTCATCAAGGATTCGGGCAAGAAGGTCGAGCGCAGCGTCGTCGAGAGCAGCTTTTCCGACGATGACCTATCGAGCAAGCAGATGGGCGCGGTCTTCGAGTACCTGGAGGCCAACGGCATCAAACTCACGGGCAAGAGCATGCAGGTCGTCGAGGTCGATGACGACGAGGATATCGACGCCGCCATGAGCGACGAGGAAATCATGGAGGGCATCCCCGAAGACGAGCTCGGTGCCCCGAGCGAAGCCATGAGCATCAAGCAGGCCGAGGAAGCCGTGGAGGCCGAGGCTGCCGAGGCGATGAAGGCTGCGGGAATCAGCGGCGACGAGAAGCCGGCCGATGCCAAGAAGCGCCGTGCCGAGGCACGCAAGGCCCGCATCGAGGCAAGCTCTGTCGTCATGCTCACGGGTGATCCGGTGCGCATGTACCTGAAGGAGATCGGCAAGGTCGATCTGCTCACCGCCTCCGAGGAAGTCGACCTCGCCATGAAGATCGAGGCCGGCCTCAAGGCCACCGAGGAGCTCGAGCGCGCCGAAGACGAGGGCGTCGAGCTCACGCGTCGCGAGCGTCGTCGTCTCACGCGTGTCGAGCAAGTCGGCTTGGATGCCAAGGACCAACTCATCGAGGCCAATCTGCGCCTCGTTGTCTCCATCGCGAAGCGCTATGTCGGTCGAGGCATGCTCTTTCTCGATTTGATCCAGGAGGGCAACCTGGGCCTCATCCGCGCCGTCGAGAAATTCGACTACACCAAGGGCTTCAAGTTCTCGACGTACGCGACCTGGTGGATTCGTCAGGCCATCACCCGTGCCATCGCCGACCAGGCCCGCACCATCCGCATCCCGGTGCACATGGTCGAGACCATCAACAAGCTCGTGCGCATCCAGCGCCAGTTGCTGCAGGAGCTTGGCCGCGAGCCAACGCCCGAGGAAATCGGCGAGCAGATGGACATGACCGCCGAGCGCGTGCGCGAGATCCAGAAGATCAACCAGGAACCGGTCAGCCTCGAGACGCCCATCGGCGAGGAGGAGGACTCCCAGCTCGGCGACTTCATCGAGGATCACGAGGCCGTGCGCCCCGATGACGCTGCCGGCTTCTCGATGCTGCAGGAGCAGCTGCAGATGGTGCTCGACGGACTTGCCGAGCGCGAGCGCAAGGTCATCGAGCTGCGCTTTGGCCTCAAGGACGGGCATCCCCGCACGCTCGAAGAGGTCGGGCGCGAGTTTGGCGTCACGCGCGAGCGTATCCGCCAGATCGAGAGCAAGACGCTCGCCAAGCTGCGTCACCCGAGCCGCTCGAGCAAACTCAAGGATTATCTGGAGGATTAATCAGCGGCTGTGTATAATGGCCGTCACTTGGCCCCATGGCGCAATGGTTAGCGCGATCGACTCATAATCGACAGGTTCCAGGTTCGAATCCTGGTGGGGCCACCAAGAAAGTCGCTGACGGGTCCGGCAATGCCGGGCCCGTCTTTTATTGCAATGAAAAAGCGCCCGAGAAGGGCGCTGGGGGAGTCGATGGAGGCGACGACCGGAATCGAACCGGTGATAAAGGCTTTGCAGGCCTCTGCCTTACCGCTTGGCCACGTCGCCATGCTGCGTGCTTTGAGTAAAAGAGCCGACTGGGAAGCCGGCTCTTGACTTAGCATGGAGCGGAAGACGGGGCTCGAACCCGCGACCCCAACCTTGGCAAGGTTGTGCTCTACCAACTGAGCCACTTCCGCGCGCAGAGCGGTATTCTAGGGAAGTTTTTGGCAAAGCGCAAGAGAAACTTGTAAAAATACGTGCTTGCGATGAAGCGTCATTCTGTTAGACTACTTTGCCACGGGCGTTTGGCGCAGCGGGAGCGCGTTTCCCTGACACGGAAAAGGCCACTGGTTCGATCCCAGTAACGCCCACCAGGTACATGCAAGGGGGCCGGGACATACGTCTCGGCCCCCTTTTTTCGTGCGCCGGCAAAGTGCTTGGTTGCCGTTTCGTAACTGGTGCGCGCTTGGGGCATGCATTACCATGAAGCACGGCTTTTAAGAGAGAGGTCCTGGGATGCCAGGACGGCTTAGGGAGATTCAACATGGCTGAATGCAATTCCAATTGCTCCGCATGTGGCGATAGCGGGTGTGCCGATCGCACCGCTCCGCAGACGCTGCAACTTCACGAGGGTACGAAGATCAAGAACGTCATCGCCGTTGCAAGTGGCAAAGGCGGTGTCGGCAAATCGCTCACGGCCGCGATGCTCGCCTGCGAGCTACGTCGCCGTGGCCACGAGGTCGGCATTCTCGATGGAGATATCACGGGCCCGTCCATCCCGCGCTCCTTTGGCATCCATGAGCCTCCCGCCGTCGACGAGGATGGCATGCTGAGGCCGGCCGAGACCAAGACGGGCATCAAGGTCGTGTCAACCAACATGCTTACCGCCGACGAGGCGACGCCGTTCCTCTGGCGCGGCCCTGTCCTCAATGGCATCCTCACGCAGTTCTACAGCGACATCAACTGGGGCGAGCTCGACTACCTCATCGTTGACATGCCTCCGGGAACGGGTGACATCCCCATGACGGTCTTCCAGCAGTTCCCGCTCAAGGGCGTTGTCATTGCCACCGCGCCGCAGGTGCTCGTCAACATGATCGTCGAGAAGGCCATCCGCATGACCGAGCACATGAACGTGCCGGTGCTGGGCCTGGTCGAGAACATGTCGTATTACGAGTGCCCTGACTGTGGCTCGCGTCACGAGATCTTCGGCAAGTCCGAGGTCGAGGCCATCGCCAAGAGCAAGGGCATCGATGCCTGGGCCTGCGTGCCGATGGATCCGAAGATTTCGGCCGAGGTCGACTCGGGCAATGTCGAGGACATCAAGGGCGACTGGCTTGACCCGATCGTCAACAAGATTGAGTCAATCTAGTACTTGACTCCTTGTGCACAAAGCGCTTATCAGTGCACGAACATGATGGGGATTTCGCCGAAAGCGGTGCAGATTGCGCACACAGGCGAAATCCCCATTTTCATAGCTTCACATAACCTCCATCCCGTGATTTAATACGGAAGTTAGACGTTAGACGTCGGCATTGCCATGTCCGCTTGTCGTTGCGGGTGCAGGCGCTGCAGGCAGACAACGTCAACACGCGAAGATGGCGACGTCTTCGCAGGAGGTGTTCCGCATGACTGCATGGTCTGCGGAAAGCAGGTAATGCAAACATGTGGCAAGAGAGAATGAAGGAGGAGGCAGAGTGAGAGACTATTCATCGACGAAATGGTTGGATGAAATCCACGCAGAAGGCGTGGAGGTCAAGAAGTCATGCTGCTATTTCTGCCATCAGAACTGCGGTGTTCTGGCTTACGTCAAGGACGGTAAGCTCATCTACGCCGAAGGCGATCCGGATCATCCCACCAACGCTGGTGGCCTGTGCACTCGTGGCAACCAGGCCTACACGTTCGTGGATAATCCGTCGCGCATCAACTACCCGATGAAGCGCGCAGGCGAAAAGGGCGAGAACAAGTGGGAGCGCGTCTCCTGGGATCAGGCCCTGACCGAGATCGCCGCCAAGCTCAACCAGATCAAGGAGGAGTCTGGCGCAGAGGCAGTCGCCGCTGCGGCCGGTACCCTGCGTACCGACGACTGGGCAAGGCGTCGCTTCCTCAATATGTTCGGAACGCCCAACGGCTTCCACAACGCCCTGCTGTGCTGGATCCCGACCTTCATGGTCGAGACCGCCATCAACGGCTGGTCTCCGTTCGAGACCGACCTGGGCGCGTCCAAGTGCGTCATCCTGTGGGGCTTCAACCCCGGCGCATCTTCCATGCCCGGCATGCACGGTTACACCGACCTGCAGAAGGCCACCGGCATGAAGCTCATCGTCGTCGACCCGCGTTACTCCGAGACCGCGGCTCATGCAGACCTCTGGCTGCCGCTGCGTCCGGGTTCTGACACGGCTCTGTCCATGGCGATGATCAACGTCATCATGAACGAGTTCATCTATGACATGGACTTCGTCGATCAGTGGTGCGAGGGCTTCGACGAGCTCCGCGACTACATCGAGCCGTACACCCCCGAGTGGGCCGCGCCCCTCACCTGGCTCGATCCTGAGCTCATCCGCCAGGCTGCCCGCATGTACGCGACCAACCGTCCCGGCAACATCCAGTGGGGCTGCACCTGGGATCAGCTCGGCCGCACGGCTGGTGCCGGCATGCACGCCCGCTCAATCCTGCGTGCCATCTGCGGCAACCTCGATTGCCCCGGTGGCGATGGCATGCCCGGTCCTGCGGCATATGTCACCGACGAGGAGCTCGAGGCCAACGATCGCCTGCCCGTCGAGATGCGCGCCAAGCAGATTGGTGCCGACAAGTACAAGATGACCTCCTGGCCCGGCTACGAGCGTCTTTCCCAGATCTCCAAGGACAAGTGGGGCAAGGCCTTTACCGCCGAGTGGATGTGCGAGGCTCATGGCCCGTCCGTCTTCAAGGCCATCCTCACGGGCGATCCCTATCAGGTTCGCGCGCTGTTCGTCAGCGGCTCCAATCCGCTGTCGTCCTATGGCGATGCCAAGATGACCTTCGAGGCTTGCAAGCAGGTCGAGTTCCTGGTCGTCCTCGAGTACTTCATGACCCCGACGGCCCTTATGGCCGACTTCGTACTGCCGGTCGCAGGTGCCATGGAGCGCCCGATGGTTCACACCAACTATGGCGTCACCGACTCCATCGTTTGCTCCGAGCGCGCCATCTGGCCGATGTACGAGCGCAAGACCGACTACAACATCTGGAGGGACCTGGGCCTTGCCTGCGGTCAGACCGAAGAGGACTGGCCCTGGCCGGAGCTTGAGGACGCATACTTCCACGTTCTCTCGCCGCTTGGTCTCCCCATTACGGATTACAACGACTTCGTCGCTCGCTTCCGCATGTACTATCCGCCGCTGCAGTACCAGAAGTACCTGCAGAAGGGCCAGTTCTGCACCGCTTCGGGTAAGGTCGAGCTCAAGTGCTCGGTCTTCGAGGAGTTCGGTCTGCCGGCCTTCCCGAAGTACATCGGTCCGGCCGAGAACGAGATCGACGATCCCGAGGTTGCGGCCGAGTACCCCATCGTCCTCACGACGGGCGGCGGCTTCATGCCGTTCCACCATTCGGAGCACTTCAACAACCCGATCATCCGCTACATCAAACCCGATCCGTACTTCACCATTCATCCCGACCTCGCCCTCACGCTGGGCATCGAGATGGGCGACTGGTGCTGGATCGAGACCCGTCGTGGCCGCATCAAGATGCGCGCCAACGTCGAGCCGGGCATCGATCCGCGTGCGATCTACACGCAGCGCGGCTGGTGGTTCCCCGAGCGTAGCCCCGAAGGCCCCGAGCCCTTTGGCTGCCTCGAGTCCAACACCAACGTGCTCACGTCCGTCGATGACGAGCACTGCGATCCGCTGACCGGCTGCTGGGCCAACCGTGGCCTCATGTGCAAGGTCTACAAGTGCACCGACATCGACTACGAGTACACGGAGCGCGACTGCCAGTTCTCCATCCCCGGTTCCGCCTTCGCTTCCGAGGGCCCGGGCGTGCATGCCATGCCGAGCACCCAGAAGATGGCACTCGAGTTTGCCGAGCCCGTCTTCGCGCAGCCCGACTTCGAGGTTCCCGAGGGTCTCACCTGGGATTACCGCAAGCGTGCCTGCTATGACGAGAATGGCCGCCGCTACGATCAGGCCTCTGGCTGGATGGTCGACGATGCGACGGGCACCTTCTACCAGATGGGTACGGGTTACAAGTACATCTCCTTCAATGGCGACTTCCTGCTCGACGAGAGCACGGGCCAGTTCTACGACTTCTCCATGCAGCCCTGCGAGGGCCCGCAGGCCGATTTCGAGCTGCCCGCCGGCACGACGTGGAACCCCGTCACGCTCAAGGCCGAGGACGACAAGGGCCGTTACTATGACACGGGCAGTGGTTGGCTGATCGACCCGACGAGCTCCTTCCACTATCAGCCGGGCACCGGTTATCGCTTCGTGCAGCACGAGGGTGGTAACTACCTGGTCGACGAGGAGAAGAACGACTGGTACGACTTCTCGATGCAGCCTGTCGAAGCGCCCTATAACATCAAGGACGCCAGCGTCCAAGCGAACCAGTAGAGAGAGGAGGACTGGAATGACCCGTTACGCAATGGTTATGGACCAGCGTCGTTGCATTGGTTGCTCGTCATGCACCATCGCATGCCGCACCTGGAACGAGCTGCCCATTGACATCATCTACAACCCCGTTGTATCCAACGGAGCAGAGGGCGTGTGGCCTCATGTCCACATGACCTTCACGCCGCTCATCTGCATGCACTGCGACAAGCCCGCTTGCGTGCCCGCCTGCCCGACCGGCGCGTCCCGCCAGGACGACGACGGTATCGTGTGGGTTGAGCCTTCCCAGTGCATGGGATGCAAGGTCTGCGCGAATGCGTGCCCCTACGGCGCTCGCGATATGAACGAGCACGAGGGCTACATCCGCAAGTGCACCTTCTGCAAGGATCGTGTCCGCGAGGGCGAGCAGCCCTTCTGCGTCATGACCTGCCATCAGAAGGCCCGCACGTTCGGCGATCTCGATGACCCCAACAGCGAGGTCTCGAAGCTCGTGAACTCGTATTACACCGAGCAGGTCTATCCCGAGGTTGGTACCGAGCCCATGATCTACTACATCCCCGATTTAGGAGGTACGGTACAGTGAAACAGTTCTGGATTTGGCCTATCGCCCTCTACCTCTTCCTGGGCGGCCTTGGTGGCGGCATGATGGCGACCGCCGCCGTTGTCGGATTGCTCATCGCGCCGTCTGCCCTTACCAGCGGTGCTCTGGTCTGGGGCGTCTTCATCGCGTTCCTCATCCTGGGCATCGGCACTGGCCTGCTTGTCTTCGAGCTCGGCCAGCCGTGGATTTTCTACCGTGCCTTCGTGACGAGGACCTCGGTCATCAAGTGGGGTGCCGTGTTCCTCTCCATTTCGATGATCGCAGGCGTGCTCTTCATCTTCTGGGAGCTCTCCTGGTTCACGTTCCTGCCCTTCATTCCGTATGAAGGCTGCGCTCAGGTCCTGCTCGGCATCGCCGGCATCTTCGGCCTCTGCGTCACGATCTACACGGGCGTTCTGCTCTCCAGCATGAAGTCCCGTCCGTTCTGGAACACGCCGGTTCTGCCTGTGCTCTTCATGGTGTCCGGCTGCTCCACGGGCGCGGCCCTGCTCTCCATGTGCATCGGCGTGTGGCCCTTCCCGGCCGAGTGGCTGCAGGTCAACCTGTCCACGCCGCTTGCCGCACTGCTCACCGAGGAGCTGCGTCACATCCTGCACGTTGCCGACGCGATTCTCATCGCGCTTGAGCTCGTCGTGCTGCTCCTGTACGTGATGCTGCAGTTCTGCGCCTCCAACGAGACCGCCAAGTCCCATGCGGAGCGCTGGGTCCGCGGCGAGTGGGCCGGTTACTTCTGGGGCCTCATGGTTTGCTGCGGTCTGGTCATCCCGTTCGTGCTCAACATCACGAGCGTGGGCGGCTACGCTTCGCAGATCATTGCCCTCATGGGTGGCTGCCTGCTTCGCTTCATGATTATCTGGAGCTACCAGCGCCGCGTCACCCCCGCAGAGCTCAAGTACTACACGCGCCTGCCGCAGAGCCACCAGGACTTCATGGATTACTGGGAGGCTGGCAAGGAGTACTGGACGTGGGTTACGCCTGCTGGCGAGGTTGCTGACGAGGCACCTGCCGATGGTCCCGATGAGGTTTACCAGACCTCTGGCCCCAATCCGGCCATGACTGGCGCCCAGTAGGATCTGCTTTTGCAGCTTGCTGCGAGCGAGTAATGCGACGACCCCCGTCTCCTTCAAGAGGCGGGGGTCTTTGTTTGGTGTGGCGGAGAAGCCGGCAGCTTTTTACTCATTTGCAAGCGTGTATATGTCAGGGGGTCAGACCCCCTGACACATTGGCGTATAATCGGGCACAAACACGCTGCGAGGAAGGACTCGAGATGCATCATCCTCTTGAAGATGTGCAGGATTTTTCTGACAGTTGCATTCGCTGCGGCCTCTGTGCCCAGACCGATTGCGGCAGCTTCTCGAATGGCGAACCCAATCTCGGCGAGTTGTGCGAGTCCATCCTCAACGGCGAGGAAACCTGGGATTACGCGCCCTTCACGTGCGCACTGTGCAATCGGTGCACGATTAATTGCCCGGTCGATCTGGTCGCCTCACGTGCCAACAAGCCGCTCAGGGCACTGCTACTTAAGCAGAAGCCCGAGCTGAGGCCTCTGTACCGCAAGTTCAGGACGGATCTCAAGTACAACGTGTTCTCGGCGCTGCGCGCACGTGATACCGGGGACATCACCAACGTCACGTATATCCAAGGCGAGGCCAACTTGGGGGACGACGCCAACCACACCGCGTTCTTTCCGGGCTGTGCGCTGTATGCGTATGCTCCCGACCTGACCGCCAAGGTCTCGCAGTGGCTGCGCGACGAGGACATCGCCGCCTATACCCTTACGATATGCTGCGGAGCAACCTTCTACGATGTCGGTTTCTATGACGAGTACGATGCCTATCGTGAGCGCGTGCAGGCTTTTCTGCGCGAGAAGGAAATCGAGCGCCTGGTCGTGACCTGTCCGCACTGCGCCCATCTGCTGCCACAGCTCATCGAGGGAATGGAAATCGAGATTGTGCGGCTGCCTGATCTGCTCGTTGAGCGTGGCATGGTGTCGCAGAGCACCGAGACCATCACCTTTCACGATGCGTGTTACGACCGCTCTGCTGGTTTCTTTGGCAGTGCGGCACGCAGCTTGTTTGAGAACGCGACATTCAAGAGCATGCCGCACGAGAAACGCGATTGCCTGTGCTGCGGTGGGGGTGGCATGGTGAGCGTGTACGCTCCCGATTACTGCGCGTATCGCCGCAACCTGCGTTTGGCCGAAATTGACGGAGTGGATGCCGATCGCGTGCTGTCGACCTGCTTCTCATGTGTCAATTCGTTGCAACGCGGTGTGGGAAGCACGCCCGTGCAGCATTACCTCGAGCAAATCTTCGATTGCCCCGTCGATTGGGGTGAAGTGTACGCGAACGTCGATGCGCTCTTTGCCGACCCGGCGTACGCGGAGCTTTCGGAGGGCGAGGAACTGACGCTCGTCGACTAACGAGAGAGGCCTCACCATCATTTCGACCTGGGATGTGTAAGCCGCTTCTTGTCATTCCGACCGAAGGGGCCGCCAGGCCCCGGAGTGGAGGAATCTCGTGGGTTATGGTCAGCGCGAGATTTCTCGACTGCGCGGCCTGACGGCCGCTCCGCTCGAAATGACAGATGGGGGCAACCGCCTCGTCCGCTCCGCTCGAAATGACAGACAAGGGCGCTCCGTCTCCGTGTTGTAACCGGAGATTCCCCGTGTTTGTTCGGCGCATGCAGTACAATCATGAGCTATGACTACTGAGATACGCAAAACCAATTGCCATTACTGCGGATACCTGTGCGCCTTCGATGCGACGCTCGAGGACGGGCGCGTCGTCGACTTCACGCCGGACCCCACGCGCTACCCGTATGACACGAGCGTGGCGGCACGCTGTTGCCGCTGGCCGCTCAACCTCGAGAAGCTCTATGACGAGGATACGCGCGTCAACTACCCCCTGAAACGCATAGGGCCCCGTGGCGGCGGCGGGTTTATCCGCGTGAGTTGGGACGAGGCGCTTGACGATATCGCGACGCGCCTGCGCTTGCTCATCGACGCCCACGGGCCGTGGACGGTGGCGAGCGCCATCGGTGGGCCGCATGCGGTCTACTGGCCACTCCATCGCTTCATGAGTTTCATCGACAGCCCCAACAACATGGGCATCGGCCCCATTTGCTGGAACCCCCGTATCTGGATGGATACGATGACCTATGGTTGGTCGGTTGAGTGCGACTTCAGACCCGACCTCACGGAATGCCTCATGCTCTGGGGTACCAATCCGGCCGAGTCGGACAATTCGCTGTTCTGGCGTAACATCGCCGATTACGTCCGCAACGATGGCAAGCTCATCATCATCGATACGCGGCTTTCCATGACGGCGGCCAAGGCGACGCTGTGGCTCGCGCCCTTCCCGGGCACCGATCTCGTCCTCGCCTACGCGTTTGCCCGCGTCATCATCGAGGAGGATCTCTACGATCACGAGTTCGTCGAACGATGGTGCTCTGGTTTCGACGAGTTCAAGGCCACCGCGTTCGAGCGCACGATAGACGAGGCAGCCGCCATCACGCAGGTGAGTGCCGAGGATATACGTGCGGCGGCCCGCATGTACGCGACGAGCAAGCCGGCAGGCCTGCTCTCGGGACGCGGCGTCGACCAGATCGGTCCCAACACCGCACCGTTGCATCGTGTCATCGCAGCGCTCCGTGCCATCACGGGCAATGTCGACGTTCCGGGCGGCAACGTCCTCAACGAGGCACCGAGCTTCATGAGCGAGCTCGAGCTCGAGGACAGCGCGTTGCTTTCGGCCGAGGCACGCTCACATGGGCTGAATGAACCCGATTGCGGCATACAGAGCTACGAGGGCTGGGAGCTCGCCGACGCGCGCACGGGCAAGCTCGGGCGTCACCTGCCGATGCGCTACCTCACCTCCGCGTTACCGCAACGCGTATGGGAGGCGGCTATCACCGGCAAGCCCTACCGCGTGAGTGCGCTCATCGTCGACGGAGCCAATCCGCTCGTCACCTATGCCGACACGCGGCTTGTCACGGAAGCGTTCGAGGCGATGGATCTCATCGTCGTGCTCGAGTTCATCATGACCCCCACAGCCCTCATGGCCGACTACGTCTTGCCCGCCGCCGCCGCCGTCGAGCATCCGTGCTTCCAGGCGATGGGCGGTGTCTCGGACTTCTGCTACGGCGGTCCGGCTGCTGTCGAGCCGCAGTTCGAACGCCGCGAGGACTACGCAATCCTGCGTGACCTCGCCTTGCGCATGGGCTGTGACGAGGCGTTGTGGCCGGCACGAGACCTGACCGAAGAGCTTGCGCGTACGATCGCGCCGACGGGCATGAGCTGGGAGGATTTCACCATCGCGGGCTTGTGCGGTGGGGGAGCGCATTACTTCAAGCACCTCGAGACCGACGAGACGACGGGCGAGCCACGCGGGTTCGCGACCGAAAGCGGCAAAGTTGAGCTCGCCATCCCGTTCTTGCAGCGACGGGGGGCGGATGTAGTAGCTCGCTTCACGCCCGTGCCCGGCGTACATGTGGATGTGTGCCACGATCTCGATTGCGTCACGCTCATCACCGGCGCGCGCAAGCAGCCCTATTGGGCCTCCTCGTACTTCGAGGTTCCCTCCATGCGTGCCCGCCATCCCAAGCCGACTGTCGAGCTCTCGCAGGCAACGGCCGAGCGGCTGGGCCTTGCCGAAGGTGATGCCTGCCTCATCTCGCGTCAGGATACGCCGGACGTTGAGGTACTCCAATATGTGCATATCACGAATATGCTTGACGATGTCGCTTCGGCCGAATACGGATGGTGGTACCCTGAGGCAGTCGAAGACGAGCCTGACTTCGAGAAATGCTTCGAGTCGAACATCAACCTGCTCACGCGTGGCACCGTCGAGGGCGTGCGTGAGCCGCTTATCGGGACGTGGATTTACAACGGCATTCCCTGCCGCATCAGAAAGAAGGAGTAACACCCATGCAGAAGAAGTACGCGATTCTCATCTTCTCCAAGCCGCCGATTCCCGGTCTGGTCAAGACGCGCCTCACCATCGAGCGCGGTGGCGGTTTTACCCAAGAGCAGGCCGCCCAGTTCTTCAAGCGCAGCCTGTGGGATGTGACCGAACTTGCCATGTGGTGCATGGATGACCTCGAGGCGCTAAATCGCGAAGAACGCGAGGCTGATCCGAGTGCTCCCGAGCGTAGCTACGACCTCTTCATCTCGACGACGCCCGAGAAGAACGTCGCCCTCATGAAGGAGACGATCGAGGAGATCGGGCAGTGGCCGCGTGAGATTCACTACATGTACGACCGTGGCGCGACTTTCGACGATCACTTCGACATGGCGTTCAAGGAGATCTTCGACCAGGGTTATGAGGCCATCGTCTCCATTGGCGCTGACATTCCCACGTTGCCGCGTGCGCACGTGACCCAGGCTTTCCAGTGGCTCATCTACTTTGCCGAGGTGCTCGGCACGCCGGGCTTCGTGCAAGCTCCGTGCCAGGAATGCGGCACCTCGCTCGTGGGATTCAACTTCGACACGCCCATCAACCACCAGGGCATCTATTACAACATGACCGGACGTCCCGCGCTCGACGGCTACGTCGAGAAGCTCGTCGAGGAAGGCATTCCCAACGCCTATCTTGCGCCTGTTGCCGACGTCGACGAGGTCGAGGACCTCGCACACTGCCTGTCGTGTGCTCGCGCCTTGCGTACGGCATCGGAGTACCAGACCGGCATCTACGTGCCCAAGCGCGTCTTGCAATGGGCCGACTTCCTCGGTCTCAAGCCACATGCCGCGCCTAACGAGAACCATGATCCGCGGCAGTATCTGGATGATGTGGAGGATGGTGCCGACGCGCCCGCGCATGAGCCGGAGGAGACCGAAGGGATACTTCGGTAGCTTATGACTGACAAACGAACTCTTCATACGGCGCATGCGCTGTGCCCGCATTGCCTCGAGCAGCTGAAGGCCGAAATCTACGCAGATGCCGAAGGCAAGGTCTGGATGACACGCACTTGTCCCGAGCATGGCGAGACCATCACATACGTGTGGCCCGATGCCGAGCATTACGAGTGGCTGCGCTCGATGCGCGTTACGCCGACGGCGCCAAAGTGGCGCGAGTATCCCATCGAGGGCGACTGCTGCATGAGCTGCGGCCTGTGCAGACGCCATCTGCGCCGTGGCACGCTGGTGGAGATCGAGGTCACGCGCCGCTGCAACGCGAAGTGCCCCGTATGCTTCATGAGCGCGGACTTTCCGAGTGACGGTATCACCTACGACGAGATCGAGGGGCTCATCACGACGCTTGCTGAGAAGGTCGGCCCCGAGACAGGCTTGCAGATCACCGGCGGCGAGCCGACGGTGCGCAGTGACCTGCCCGAGATCGTCATGTGCGCCCGCCGTCACGGCTTCACCGGCATCGAGATCAACACGAACGGCATCGTCATCGGTCGCTCCAAGGATTACCTGCAGAAGCTCGTCGATGCGGGCATCACAGGCATTTACCTTTCCTTTGACGGCATTGATGAGGAGCCGTACGAGGCCATCTGCGGCAAGGGCGCGATGCTCGCCGACAAGATGGCATGCATCGAGAACTGCCGCGAGGTGGGCATCCAGGTCGTGCTGTGCATGACCATCGTCAAAGGCGTGAACGACGACCGCATCGGCGAGGTCATCGACTTTGCCTGGGAGAACTCCGACGTGGTGATCGGCGTGGCATTGCAGCCCGCATTCACCTCGGGTCGCTTCGAGCCGAGCGAGTACGCACCGTATACGGCCGGCGACACCATCTACGCTTTGGAGGAACAGACGGGCGGCCGCATCAAGGTCGAGGACATCATGCCGCTCGGGTGCTCGCATCCGCTCTGCGATACGGGGACTTTCCTCATGCCCGATGGCGAAGGTGGCTACATTCCGGCCACGCGCGGCCTTTCGAGCGAGGAGTACATGCAGTACTATGACCCGACCTCGCCGCAGGGTTCGGTGCTTCCCGACATCCTCTACAAGAAGGGCGTCAATCTTTATCATGGAATCAGCGTCATCATCATGAACTACATGGACGCGATGACAGCCACGATCGAGCGCATGGCGGAATGCTCGATGACGGTGGCGATGAAGGACGGACGCGTGATTCCGTTTTGCAGTTACCAGATGACGAACTCCGCCGGTGAGCGTATCTACGATATGTGGGGAACCGGTCCCACTGCCTAATGCGACAAGGAGCAGCCCATGAGCGCTGACTACGAGTTCATACACGATGCGGATCGCTGCGTTGCCTGCGGTCTGTGCGTGGCGTTTTGTCCGCAGTACTGTCTCGAGCTGGACGACAATGGCATGCCGAAGGCTACCGACATGGAGGCATGCGTTGGCTGCACGACTTGCTCGGGGCAATGCCCGCAACGCGCCATCGTGATCAAATCGCTGCCGGGGGCCGCAGCCTTCGATCCGTATGCAGACGAGGTGCGCGCCGAGCCCATTAGCGCCGAGGAGCAGCGCCACTACGCCGAAGCCGAGAAGGCCATCATGGAGGCGCTCGACCTGCGCTGGCATCCGGTGGCCGTCGGTCTCATCGACGTCGACGAGCCGCTGCCCGATGTGCCCATGCCCACCGAGAAGCTGCGTTATTGCCAGAGCATGAACGCGGCGCGGCGCGGCGCATCGATACTCATGCCGCCGCATTGCCATGCCTGTCCCGACGGCACCTCGATTTTTGGCATGACCGGTGTGCCGGACAAGCTCGCCACGGGAGAGATCTACGTGCTCTTCCACAAGGTCGTGGATGCGGAGGCGGCTGCCAAGATGGTAGGGGAACGCCCGACCCTGCCGCCCAAGTCCAAGCGCGCCACGCTCGTACAGCCGCTCGGCAAGTGCACGCGCCATCCCGAGGTCATCGTGTTCACGGGCACGCCCGAGCAGATGATGTGGCTGTCGATGAGCATGTCGTACTTCGACGGGCATCGCCATGACTTCCACGCGTCGGGCTTCAACGCGCAATGCGTGGAGGCCACGCTGCTGCCGCTCATGAACGACGAGCCGAACATCTCGTTCGGCTGCTATGGCGGACGCGCGTCAAGCGACATTGGCGAGGACATGATGTACATGGGCGTGCCGCTCAATCGTCTCGACACCATCGTCGAGGGTTGCCAAGAGCTCGCCAAACGTGCCATTCCTCAGTCGCGCATGAAGATCTACGTGCCGCCCATCATGTAGGCGATGGCCGGGAAAATGAGACAGTTGCTCAGGGACGTTGTCTCATTATGAAGAAATGAGACAACGTCCCTGAGCAACTGTCTCATTGAGGAGATCATGATGACGAAGTCGTTCAACGAATTGACCGGTAATGAGATTGCCACCTTGCTCATCCCCACGACCGTGACGCTTCTCACCGCCCGTGACGAGGATGGCACGGACAAGGTCGCGACCATCGCGTGGGCGATGCCCATCTCTCACGAACCGAGCCTCATTGCCGTAGCGATTCGCCCGGACGGACAGACTGCGTGTGCTATGCGCACGTCTGGCAGCTTTATCGTGAATGTTCTCGGTGCGAGCGAAGATGCCGTGTCCATTGCCATGACCTGCGGCAAGAAACAGGGGATTGACGACCGGATTGCCGAGGCGCAGCTCACGACATGTCCGAGCGCGCATGCGAGCGCCGCGCGCATCGAGCAGGCGATTTCGTGGATCGAGTGCGAACTTGTCGAATCGCACGTGCACGGTGATCACGAGCTCTTCATCGGCCGCACACTCGTTGCCGAGACGCGTGGCACGCTTGACGGGAGCGGTAAACTCGAACCAATGCCGGCGTTGCTCATGGGGCAACGTGGCCGCTTCGGGCATTTCGAGGAAGGATTCAACGCATGATTGCACCCGAGTACCACATTCGTGATTGTGTCGAGGCGGATATGGATCTCATCCGCTACCTGTTCTCGGTCGAGGGCTTCAGCGACCTCACGAGCCCCGAGGGCATACGCGTTGCCGTCACGCCCGACAACACGATGTACGGTGCCTGCCGCCTCGAGCAGGGCAGCGATGGCTCATGGAACGTGCGCCCCATCGTCGTCTTCGATGTCGTGCAAGGCAAGGGCGTGGGACGTGCGCTGCTCAAGGATGCGTTGCGACTTCATCCGGACCTGCGTCTCGTGGCGCGTGGCGAGATCGAGCCCTTCTACCTGTCCTGCGGCTTCGAGCGCTGCGGCTGGGATGCCATCGCGCCCGAGTATCGTGCCGAGTGCGATGCCTGCCCCGACAATGCCGCATGCGGTCCGTTGCCCTTCCGGTCCCTTCCCATCGAGCGGACCTTCACTTTCCTTGGGACGAGCTCGGGCTGTGGCGTGCCGGCTTTCTTCTGCCACTGCCCTGCGTGCGAGGCGGCACGCAAGGACCCGGCGAAGCGTCGCGGTTGCACGGGCGTTGCCCTGCGCGGTCATGGGACGACCATTATCGACGCGTCACCTGACATCCGCCATCAGCTCAATCGCGAGGGCATCGATATTATCGACGACTTCTTCCTCACCCATGCCCATTATGATCACATGGGTGGTCTGGGTGAGTTCGAGTACTTCATCCGCCTGTACCTCATGGGCACGATGCCGTTTCACGGAAGCGAGCACGCCATAGCCGAGGCGCTCAAGGAATATTCCTACATGGATGACTGCTTTGCGCTCGACGTGATGAACCCGTATGACGTGCGCGAGGTGGACGGCCTCGCGATTCAGGCGCTGCCGCTCAAGCACGCGCCGGGTACCTTTGGCTATCTCATCACCACACCCGAGGGACGTCGTACGTTCTACGCGCCCGATACGAGTGACCTCAAGCCCGAGGTCATCGAGATACTCAAGGGTGTCGACAACCTCGTCATGGACTCGACTTTCTGGGAGAACCACGGGACCGCTCGCTCGCATCATGACGTGCGCCAGACGGTGCATGAGGGCATCGACATTCTCGATGCCGGACACATATATCTCACGCATCTTGCGCCGCACATGTGCGATCCGGGCGTGAACGAGATCGACGAGATCTACGCATATGCCGCGCAGTTCGATGGTCGTGTCGTTGTGGCCGAAGATGGCATGCAGTTCACGCTGTAAGCTGGTACCATATGCCGCATGAGTAATGAGTATCGACTTTCGGCTCGGCAGATTCTGACGCGTATCATCTCGGTGATCGTCGCGGGCGTCGGTGGGTCGGCGTGTGGATTCAGCCTTCTCATGCAGGTGCAGGAGATCGGTACGGTCATTGCGTCGATTACGTGGTTCTCCGGGCTTTCGGCCGTCGTCTTCGCACTGGCGGGCTACGCCGTCTCCTGCGACCCCGGCAAGGGCAAGACCTATATTCCGCTTGCTGTCGTCATTGGGGCAATCCTTGTCATCACGGGCTCTGCCCTTGCGCGCATCTACCTGTACGCGCATATCGTCATCATCATCGCGCTTATCGCCGCGGCCATCGAGGGCATCGTGCTCATCGTCTATCACTTCATCTTGAAACGCGAAGATCCAGAGGCTTTGTAGCCGCGAGGAGGGTTCCCATGGTTTCCAGGTTGGTTCTTGTCAGGCACGCTAAGACCCAGGCGCGCAATCCCGAGCTCATCGACAAGGACCGTCAGCTCACGCGTGCTGGTCGATATAGCGTCGAGGCGCGGTTTCCCATCTCGCTACAGCTTCTGGCTGACGAGGACGCCGCCGAGGTCAAGGTCTGGAGCAGCCCGGCGCTGCGCGCCATGCAAACCGCCGAGGTCGTTGCGCATGCGCTCGGCGTCGATGGCATCGAGGTGCGGGATTCGCTTTACGCCAACAGCGTTGATGCTTTCATGACCGAGCTCGTCGAAGAGCAGGGCACCGTTATCGTCGTCGGGCACAATCCCTTCATGGACGAGCTCTACGTACGCTTGAGTGGGGCTCCGCAGGGCATGGGAACCGGTGCCATGGCGTCGTTCGGCTTTGCGGCGACGGATGATCCGACAAGCGTCGGCTCGTGGCTCGAGTGGTTCGTGCAGGGTCCGCGTGTCGTGCTCTGGCAGAGCATCGTCGATGTGGAGGATGCCCTTTCCGATGCCGCTGCACGCATCGCGCGCTGTAGCGTCAAGCTACTCGAGAATCCCGATGACCCCGAATCGCTGCATCAGTATCGCATCTCGTTGAGAATTGCGCGCTCGTTGCTGGGCTTTCTCGCGCCGTATTGCAAGGGCGCTGCGCTCAAGAAGACCATGCGCGATATCAAGAAGCTGCAAGACCCGACCTCGCGTTTGCGCGAGCTAGACATGCTCTGCGAGGCGCTCGACCCGCAGACGGTCGAGGCAAGCATCGTGGTCGATGCCTGCACGCAGCTTCGCGCGGGATTTATCGAGCGCTTTGCCGCCGAGTCCACGCAAAAGGCAATTACGCGTGTGGTCGGGCGCATCAAGGACGTGCCCTGGCGTCGTTGCGTCAGGCAGTCCGGTCTCGATGCGCAGGAGCTCGTCAGGCGCGTTTCGCAGATGCGTACCGATTACGAGTTGCAGATGGCGCACGTGAGCTATGACGACCAAGAGGCCGTTCATGACGTACGCAAGCTGGCCAAGGCGCTGCGCTACGTGACGCGTGAGTTTGCAGAGCTTCTGCCTGATGCGGCTGAGGATACCAACACACGGGCCAAGGCGGTGCAGGACATGCTCGGTGAGCTCTGCGACTGCTGGAACAACGCGCAACTCGTCATCGAGATATGCGGTCCGCAGGCGGTGCAGGTCGCCTCGCGTTTCGTCGTTCGCGCCGATGAGATCGTCGCCGATCTCAAGAGAAGCCGCAGCTGTGGTCTTGCGATAAGCGATTCGTAGGCTTCGGGATAGGGAAGATGAGGGCAAGATGTCCCCGGCACAGGCAAGTTGTCTTCTGTTTGAAAAGTAAGGTGTTTTATGTGCCCGTCGTTGTGGTAACATAGCAACTCGCGTGCGAGGCACGCAATGATTCGGGTGGTGGCGCAGTTTGGTAGCGCACTTGACTGGGGGTCAAGGGGTCGCAGGTTCGAATCCTGTCCACCCGACCAGCAAAAGACAAGGCCAGCGGGTTTTCCCGCTGGCCTTTTTATCATTCTGCGAGATAGTTGCCGCTCGAATGCCGTTCGTTTCCCGTTCGCGATGCAGCCTGGTGACGCTCGTATGTCATTCACGCGTCGTGAGGTAACCCTCACCTCTCATCCCCAAAACCGTGCCCAGGGGGTCATGCTCGTGGTTGACGCTCTCCCTAGACTTTCTCATGTCCGGTGACGCCGGAAAACCATGTAAACGCGGAGGAAGTGGGGACGCCTCGTGATTCAGCCGAAGTACCAGAACTATCTTGTCGTGAGCCTTTCGGTATTGGCCGTTGGGGTGACCATGGCAATGGTCCAATACAAGGTTCCCACGATCATGATCGCCATCATGGAGCAGTATGCCATGACGGCAAGTGGCGGCTCGTGGCTCATGTCCATCTTCACGCTCATGATGGCCGTGACGGCAATCGCCATAGGTGAGTTGTCGGTTCGCATGAGCCCGAAGAGAATCATCGTGTTCGCGACGTGCCTCATCGTCCTTGGCTCTGTCATGGGGGCGTTCGCGCCCAATGGCGTCGTCTTGCTCGTTTCACGAGGCATAGAGGGCATAGCGCTCACGGCGGTGACCACCTGCGGCCCACTGGTCATACAGGAAAGTGTCGCACCAGGGCGTATCGGCACCTCCATGGGTATCTGGGGCATGTGGGGATCTCTGGGCTCCGCCATCGCCGCGTTTCTGACGCCATTGGTCTTCGCGTTTGCGGGGCTCACCTCGCTTTGGCTCTTTTACTGTGCGCTGGTCGTGATCGCGACCGTCATCATGTGCATTTGCGTGAGGGATCCCTTCAAGAAGGCCTCGTCTAAGGCGCTTGAGGACGCAGTCGCCGCGCCTGGCGAGGTAGTCGGCTCGCAAGTGGGGTCGAAGCCCTCGTATCGCGAGCTTCTGACGAAGGACGTCCTGCTTTTCTTCTGCGGTTTCGTCGCGTTCAACATATGCCTGCTCGCGGTCCTGAGCCTGGTTCCCTCGATTTTGCAGATGCGCGGCATGGACGTGAGCCTGTCGGGCTTCGTAAGCACGCTGCCGATGATAATCTCGGTCGCATCTTCTCCTTTCTTCGGAATGCTGTCCGACAAGACCGGCAAAACCAAAGGGCTGCTCGTCTTCTGCCTGCTTTTCCTGGGGCCATGCACCTTCGTTCTCTACAACTTCGAGGGAGCTGTGATGTGGGCGGGAGCCGTGGTCATGGGAGTGATCGGAATGGGCACCACCGGCCTCATGATAACTGCCTTCATGAAGGTGATTAGCAGGCCGGAGCTTGCGACCATCGGCATGGGCGTTCTTATCTGCGTCCAGGGAATCGGGCAGTTCCTGGGCACGTTCCTTGTCCAGGGCTTGCTGGGTCCCTCGTTCGAGAACATGCTTCTCGCCGGCAGTGTCGTCATGGTTATCGGACTTGTTGGTACGTTGTGCACGGCGCTTTGCAAGATGCGGTAGGAAGAGGCCTTCCGAACCTCAATGCTGCTGGACAGACCAACCATTCGGCACCATTACTGCCACTCGAATAATAAATAGCGCATTTCACCTATTCGGTAGTACAATGCTCTTGACAAACTATGAATGCACACTACCGAATGTGGGGCCAAAATGGCGGCTGATGCGAGCATACCAAGCCCGCCGGTGGGCGCGGCGCGGACGGCGATGATCGTCGTCCTGCTCGCGAGCAATCTCCTCGCATCGTTCACGCAGTCGCTCATGAACGTCGCGCTTGATTACGTCGCAACCGACTTTCACATCACGCTCTCCCAGGCCAACTGGATGGTGCTCGCCTTCACGATCGTCACCGCGACGACCATCACCATGGCGGCAAAGCTTCTCGAGCGCATAGGCCTTCACAAGCTCATGACCATAGGCTTCGTCTTCTCGTTCGTAGGATCGTTGCTCGGCTTCTTTGCCTGGAACTATCCGGTCATGATCGTCGCCCGTGCCCTCCAAGCCGTTTGCACGGGACTGTGCTTTCCGCTCATCAACGAGGCGCTGCTCACCATCGCGCCAAAGGGCAAGGCGGCGACCTTGCTCGCCGTGAACAGCGGCGTCATTGGCGTCGCGTTGGCGTTTGCCCCACCCGTTTCCGGCCTCATCATCACCTGCGTCGGCCTTCGCCCGCTCTTCCTCATCCCCGCGGTGATTGCCCTTGCCCTCATCATTGCGGGCAGGCCGGCTATCCACAATTTATATATGCGCAGAAAAGCCCATATCGACATCCCGAGCGTTGCGCTGAGCTTTGTCGGCCTGGCCTGTTTCCTCTACGGCCTGAACGAGATCTCGCATGAGGTCTTTCCGCCACTCGTCATCATGCTCGCCGGCATCGCGATACTCGCCATCTTCGTGTATCGTCAGCTGCATATCGACGAGCCCCTGCTCAATCTGACGCCGCTGCGCAATCCGGTGTTCACCGTCGGCGAGACGCTCGTCACGCTTGCGTTCATGGCGTCGGTGTACATGAGCTTGCTCGTTCCCCTGTATCTCGAGGGTGCGGCATCGTACTCGCCGTTCATAGCCGGTTGCATGTGCATCGTGCCCATCCTCTGCTATGCGGCCTGTTGTTTTCCCAGTGGCCATCTGCTCGCGAAGCATGGCGTGTGGCCGCTCGTGCCGGTGGGGTTTGCGATCGTGCTCATCGGCTACATCGGCATGTACTTTGCCTCCGCGCAACTGCTCGTCATCGTCTTGCTTGCCTGCGCTGCCATAGCCTATGCGGGCATCGGCATTTTCTTCCCGGCGGTAAAGACCGTCGACCTCGACGCGCTTCCCCGTGCCATCTCCTCGTACGGCTCGTCCATCCATTCGACGATCGTGCAGATCGGCAGCTCCGTCTCGTCGGCTCTCTTCGTCGGCATCATGTCCGGCGATGTCACCCATTTGATGGCGGGGGGAATGACCAAGGCCGATGCCTATGCGTTTGGCTTTTCGCATACCCTGCTCATTGCCATCGGCATATTGATAGTGGCGGTCATTCTCACCGTCGTCTATACGCGTCTCGTACGCCGTCAGAAGGGGAAGACGGCTGCCACGGGCAGTGCGACGAGCGAGAAAACCGGGAGAGGATAGGAGGGGGTTATCATGACTGATACCAAGGATGCAGCACCGAAGACGGATGCTTCGGTGCAGGGCGATTCGCCAACTGCGACACAGGCCGCGGACGCGTCTTCGACACAGGGAGATGCCGGCTTCAAGAGGACGGTCGGCGTGTTCGACATGGTGGTCTACGGCCTCATCTTCATGGTGCCCATCGCCACGTTCAGCCTCTTTGGCGGCGTATCCAACGCATCGGGCGGCATGCCGGCGCTCGCGTATTTCGTCGCCTTCATCGGCATGTTCTTTTCCGTGCTGTCCTTCGGCGTGATGATCGGGACCTTCCCGTCGTCGGGCTCCATCTACACCTACACGTCCAAGAGCATCGGCAAGGGCCTCGGATTCGTGGCCGGCTGGCTCATGTTGCTGCAGTACCTCACGTCGCCCGACATGGTCTTCATCATGGGTGCCGAGGCGCTGAGCACCTATGTGCCGCAGATTCCGGTATGGGGCTGGTGCCTCATCTTCCTCGTCTTCGTCTTCGTCGTCGCGTCACGCGGCATGAGCACGACGATGTTCGTCAACCGCATCGCGCTCATCCTCGAGTTCATCGTGCTCGGCATGTTCATCGTGTTCGGCGTGGTCTATATCATCGGGCACCCCGAGACGAGCGGCTTCTCGCTGACCGCCCTGTTCAATCCCAATACCTTCTCGGTATCCGGCGTCATGGGTGCCGCCTCGCTGGCGGTGTTCTCGTTCGTGGGCTTCGGATGCGTTGCCACGCTCACCGACGAGGCGAAGGACGAGCGACATGGGCCATCGCGCGCGATGATGATCATGGTCATCATCCTCGTGGCCATCTTCGTCCTGACGTGCTTCATCGCCACCTGCGTCGATCCATCGGGCCAGATTTGCAAGAACGACGAGAACAACGGTTTCTACCATATCGCCGAGCTCGTGGGTGGCAAGTGGTTTGGCGTCGTCTGCGCCGTCTCTGTGGCCTTGGCCCAGGGTGTCTTCACCGGCCTGGTTGCGACGGTATCCGTATCGCGCATCCTCTACGTCATGGGCAAGAGCGGGTCGCTTCCCGGCGTCCTGGCCAAGATCGACGAGAAGCGCCAGGTGCCCATCGTCGCCACGTGCTTCGTGTCGGCCCTCTCGCTCGTCTTGCTCGCGCCCTTCCTGTTCATCGGCATGGAGGGGTTGGGTAAGGTCGTGAACTTTGGTGCCCTTTCCACGTACTTCCTGCTCAACCTCTGCGTGGTCGTATGGTTCTGGTTCAAGAAGAAAGATCACGGCAATCCCGGGCGCTTCTTGGTCTGTCCCATCTTGGGCATGATCGTGGTCTTTGCCCTGCTGCTTTCGCTTGACGTGCCCGCCAAGATCATCGGCGTCGTGTGGATAGCCATTGGCATCGTGTACTACCTGGTCATGACGCGCGTTCTGCACCGCGAGATCACCATGGAGTGAGCAAGCGAAAAAGCGTGTCACAGGCGCTTGATACCCTCGGTTTGTCGTTCAGTTCAAACGAGGGAGAAACATCATGGGCGTCTTGTCATCAATACTTGCCGGTTCCAGTGCCATGGCATGGTTCGTCATCATCATGATGCTCGCGATTCTGTTTTGCGGGCACTCGGAGTGAGGGGCTGTCGGATGGGCGTGGGCAGCTGTAGGGTGGGACAAATGACCTGTCCCCTTGTCCCATCAGCGGCTGTCGGGTTCTACAACTCGAAGACTTGGCCCGCGTAGGTTGCCTCGACGATGTCGGGGAGCTCCTCTTGCAGGATCTCGAGTGCGCGCTCTCCCGTGCAATGACCGGTGTAGATCTTTTCGATGTCGAGTTCGCGGATGGTCTGCGCAAGGGCGTGTACTTCGTCATCTTCGCGCAGGAACAGGTGCAATCCGCCGACGAGGGCGCGGATGGGCTTGCCGGGGAATGCGGCACGTGCCTCGTTGATGATGGTCTCGATGCCTCCGTGGGAGCAGCTGTTGAAGATGACGAGTCCCTTGGGCGTCTCGATGATGAGGCTCTGTTCGTGGTCGAATCCGTCGCCGACGAGTCCGTCATCGGTTTTCAGGTAGAGGTGCTCGCGCTCGCCGATTGCCTCGAGGCCTTCGGTGCTGTGACCCAGGAGCCATGCGCCGGGTGCGAACTGCAGGGCGCCGTCGACGCGCTCGATACGCGACGCCTGCTGCTCGAGCAATCCCCTCTGGATGCCGATGTACTTCATGTCGCCTTTGGCATCGCTCCAGCACGTCTCCTCGCATGAGCTCCGGATGAGCAGCGGCGCATGGTCATTGATTGCGAAGAAGTCCCCGAAGCCGTCGGCGTGGTCGAAGTGGGCGTGGGAGAGCACGCAATAGTCAACATCTGCCAGATCGACGCCGAGGGCCTGCGCATTCTGCGCGAAGAGCCCCGACGCACCCGAGTCGAGCAGGATGGTCGCGTCATCGGTCTCGATGAGCGCGGAGAAGCCCCACTCGCAGCCGAGGCCCTCTCGCGCGTCGTTGTCCACGAGTATCGTCGTCTTCATGGTGGCCGCCTTCCAATCCCGTAATTCTCTACATTTTCCCACTGATCGCCACTATATTCCCCCACGGATTCTTATGAAACGCCGCCAAACCCGAAAGTAAAGTATCGCCAAACACGAAAGCGAAACGCAGCCAAACCCGAAAGTCACCTGCATGTGCCAAGAGGCTTGACTCCCCGATTCATGGAAAAGTGGTAACTTGAAGTGACCAAATAAGCTGATTACTGGCAACGTAATGTTGCCATTAGATGAAGGAGAGCTCCATGGAACGATTCGAACTGGAGACGCCGGCCTACGGGTTTGTCGACATCACGGCGCGGGTGAGGCAGATCGTGCGCGAAAGCGGCATCGAGGAGGGGCTATGCGTGGTGTATTGTCCGCACACCACCGCCGCGATCACCATCAACGAGAATGCGGATCCCGACGTCGTGCGCGATCTCAAGCTTGCGCTGGCGGACATCTTTCCCGACCGGCGTGACTTCAAGCATGCCGAGGGCAACAGCGCTGCGCACCTCAAGAGCAGCGCCATCGGCGCGTCGGAGACCATTCCCGTGGCGGGCGGCGCCATGGCGCTCGGCACCTGGCAGGGCATCTACTTCTGCGAGTTCGATGGTCCGCGTCACCGCAAGGTCTGCGTGCAGGTGGTGGGGGAGTAGCGGCTAGCCTGGTAGCTGCAGCGGCTCCTCGTCCGGCAGGCCGCACCACTGGCGAACGCGCCTGAGCATGCCCTTGATGTCGAGGACGCTCTCGGCGAAGCCCTTGCGGATGAGCTCGATGGGCACGTACTCGTCGTATTTCTCCCAGATGGGGATTTCGTCGGGATAGACGAGATCGAGTGGGTCGAACGGTGTGGTCGCCTGCTCGGCGAGCACGTCGTAGAAAAGCTGTTCGTCGCCCTTCATGCGAAATTCCATGAAATAGGGCCGTGACGAGTCCAGACCCTTGAGCTGGAGCTGGTCGGCGCACTTGATCTTGAGAAAGCGCTCGAGTGCGAGGAACGCATAGCTGCCGAGCCAGGGGAAGAGCCCCCAGGTGTTGCCACCCAGACGGACGAGCGGGATGTGGTCGAGATGGGCGCTGCGTGCGGTCGAGCGTGCCTGGGCGAGCCTGCCGCGCGCGTTGTCCATGAGGTAGGGATAGTCCGCGTCCTCCATGAGCACGCGCAGCATGCGCTCGAGCACGACCGTGTTGATGTCGCCGGGGCAGTCGCCAAAGTAGGCCGGCACCTGACCCTTTACCTGCGTGGCATAGACGAGGTGACGCTTGTGGTCGACCTCCTCGACGAGCCAGGTGGCGCCGGCGATAGCGAGTTTCTCGCCCACGGGCGGTGGCAGCACGATGGTACCGAGCTCCTGGGACTCGTTGCGAACGGTGTACTCCTCGTTCTCCTGGAAGACGCCGTAGAAGCGATAGCTGTTGATGACACGCTCGCCCGCGATGCCGACGATGAGGCCACCCTCCTCGGTGAGCTGGATGTGGTTGATATCGATGAGGTGGTGCAGCAGGATGCGGAAGTCCTCGCTGCTCACGCGATGGAAGTACCCGAGCGTGAGTACGCGAGCCGCGAGCTCGGCCGGCGTCATCTCGCCCCCGCTAGCAAGGGTTGCCATGGTCTGGTGGTAGAGCAAGCTGTAGGGCAGGCGGTCGAGGCGCGGTGGCTCGACCCAGCGATCCTCAAGGTAGAGTTGCACGAGCGCGATGCCCTGCAGGAGCTTCCAGGGGATGGTCGCGCCCAGGGTGGTGCGTGGCTCGGCGCGGTCTTCGCGCATGACGAACCACATCTCCGGGGGCGAGCCTCGACGTCCCGTACGGCCCATGCGCTGCAAGAACGCGCTCACCGTGAAGGGCGCGTCGATCTGGAAGGCACGCTCGAGGCGACCGATGTCGATGCCGAGTTCGAGGGTGGCCGTGGTGACGGTCGTCTGGTCGAGCTCCTCGTCGCGCATGACGTCTTCCGCACTCTCGCGCACGGCCGACGAGAGGTTGCCGTGATGGATGAGGAAACGGTCGGGCTCGTTGTTGGCCTCGCAATAGCGGCGTAGCGTGGTGGTGACGCCCTCGGCTTCCTCACGCGAGTTGCAGAAGACGAGACATTTCTTGCCACGCGTATGCTCGAAGATGTAGCCGAGACCGAGGTCCGCGCCTGCGGGAGCGGCATCAGTTGCGGGTTCTGGGGCGGCGAAGGAGAGGCGCTCCGCTCCGACGGTCGCTCCCCGCGAGCC
>JABLTO010224219.1_pt1 | contig 37006 bp, 51 predicted proteins | sample 7160091 | NCBI WGS metagenome assembly JABLTO01 (sample SAMN14651225, study PRJNA627086) | human gut metagenome | isolation source: feces | host: Homo sapiens
AATTGCTTGAATACATAAACCACATGCTAGCTCACGACTACACGATGGCTAGAATTAATCGAGAAAAAGGGATTAGACGTCAGACAATTAGAGATCGATTAAAAAGGATTGGCTATCGTTATGATGAAAATGTAAAACAGTACGTTAAGACTAAAAAAGCGTTAGCTGATGAAGCGGGAGCTAATATCAATGAGGAAATTCCAAAAATCGTTCATAAAGCTGAGGTGGAACAAAATAATAGTGATTCCGAGTTGCTGACAATGATTCGTAATCTTCAAAGTAGACAAGCTGAATTAGAAGCAAGGCTTGATAGGATAGAAGGGAAAGACACAAAACTGGAAAATAAAAGGACAGGGGCAAGGCTTCCGATTACTGTATTCAAAAGCGAAGCGAAAATTAAGAACTATCCAATATATCCAGAGGTTTTTGAACGAATCACTCAGTTAAAGATCGATAATCCGCATTTAAAAGTCAAAGACATCGTGAATAGTTTGTTAAACGATGCTTTAGATCGATTAGACCAGTAACATGGTCTTTTTGTATATATAAAAATACTTTTATCAGCTAATTTAGATGATTAATACAGTAGCGTAAAAGTCTTAAAAACAACTAAAAAAATAGTTTTGTATATACACTAAAAACATTGTAAATAAGCAATTTAATGTTATTTTTTTGGTATTTGATTGACTATATATACAAATGGTGATACAATTATTCATGAATTAGTCGACCATTTAGGTTGGATAAACATGCGAGAGGAGCGTTTTTATGGTTAGAATTAGCATCGATAGTGGAAAAAGTTGCACCAAAGTTTCGTATTCATTCGAGGGGGAAGAACGTACTTTTAAAATGTTAAGTAATGTAAGTCACACATCTAAAGATATCCCGACCACAGATGAAGCAGTGGCTATTTTAATGAATGATGAGTCAGGTTCGAATAGACGATATTTAGTAGGGGAGTATGGACAAAATGACTATGTAGAGTATCGTACTCAGTTAAGTAAATTGAACGAAGCTCATAAAATTCTTGTTATTGCAGCAATTGTTAAAGTTTTAGATAAATGCGGAAGACATGATAGCAGTCGAATTGAATCTGTTGAAATCGCCGTTAATACACCAGTTGATTTATTCAAAACAGATGGATTCCAAAGTGATATAAAAAGCTTTTATAAGTCAAATGGGAATCCTTATGAAGTTGAATTCAAAAATAAGACGTATCGTTTTGAAATTAAACGTGTAGTACCGATGTTTGAAGGCTTAGGTGCTGTGCTTTTAAATCGTAGTAAATATGCAGGAGAGGGTAGCGAAGTAATTTCACTTGATTTCGGATCGTTAAATACATGTTTTGCGACGTTCGTGAATTGCAAGCCAGTTGGTCAATTATCTTCTAATTTAAGTGGATCAATGGAAAAGTTAATTTCGTCTGTTGAAAAAGTCTTAATCAGAGCAGATGTGGCGAATTTAACGGAGACTAATATCCAAGATATTATTAAAGGTTCTTATCCTTATCATCTTGATTTAGAAGTTCAAGAGGAAGTAGATCGAGTTTGCGAAAAATTCGTAAAAGAAACGAAACACAAATTAGTTAGTTCAGGAGTTAATATTAATCGTCCAGTAGTCGGTAGTGGTGGCGGAGCGATTCTCTTAGATAGATTCGTTAAAAAGGCGTTTCCAATGTATGAGAAATGTACTGATCCTTTATATGCAAATGCGAGAGCTGGATTGAAACTTCTAAATTAAAAAAGGAAGTGATTGCGTGAGCAAATACAGCAAAAAACTTGTATATTTCAATAAAAATAATGAAGATTTATTCGATAAAATCAAAGATAAAGAGGATTTTAGTACCTATGTATGTGACTTAATTAGAGCAGATATTGAAGGGGTAAAGTCACCAGCTACAAACGAGGACTTAAATGAAATCAAGGCAAAGCTTGATGAGATTAATCAAAAGTTAAATTCAGGTATTGTTATAAAAAGTAACGAACTTGATAATCAAAGCTCAGATAAAGATAGTGAGACGATAGAAGATTACTCGGATATGATGAAAATGATGTAGCGTGATAAAACCACACTGAATAGTGTGGTTTTATTATAGTAATTGGAAAGAAGGGGAGCAGATATGAGTTATTTTAAACAAGAGCTTATTGAAAATCCAAGTCTAATAGTAAATATAGAATTAAACAAGGATGAACACTTCGCACTCGGAATAATGTTCGATAACGAGGAAGATATGAAAAACTTTATCAGAAAAGAGCTTGGTAGCAGTTTAGAGTGGATTAGATATTGCGCGGATGCTGTAAAGGGAAATATAAAATACTATAATCAATTGAAAAATAATTTGATTCGATACAATAAGGATGCGTCAGAGGATAGTTATGATTATGAGAGTTTGCTATATGAATATGAGGGATCAATGAAAAGAGCTTATGAGAAGTTATTCGGAGAAGGGAGTTATGATGATAAAAAGAATGAGATAGAAGAGGATCCAGCAGTATTTAAACAGGTAATGAAGGTTGTAGAGGCAGAAATAATATTTTTTATTGCTAAATGGAAGCAAGAATATGTATTAGCTTATGAGGAATTCAACCGACAAAAGCAAGAATTTGATAAATTTGAACATCCTGATAGTATCGTTTTTTAATAAAACAAAACCACCCATTAATTAAGACAGGGTGGTTTTGTTTTTAGATATTTTTATAAAAAATGAGATAGTTGTGATGGGAAAGCGAAGAAAGAAGGTATTTTATAGGGGGAGTAAAGTGAAAAAATGGGGATGGTCGTGAAAAATAGCAAAAAAAAGGAGGGATAGAATCCCCCAAAAACTCCTGTAGCGGTCGCTCGCGCACCGTGTGAGCTTGCTTACACTACAGCATATGATTTTAAATATCGAAAAAATGACTAAACCCAAAATATTTTTTAAAAAATACATTTTTTACATATTTATTAAGTCTAAAATGAAGATTAATTAAGTCCATTTATTTACGATTCGCAAAAAATGAGTTTTTTCTGATTGAAAACAAAGTATTATAAAAAATGCGATCAGTTGCTAAATGATCAGAAAAAATATGATTAACGAGGATAAAATCGTCGTAAATATGAATTTACTCATCATACTTGCATAAAATAAAGTAATGATGAATGGCGAATAAGGAGAGTGAAGTGATGGCCCAAAAACTATTAAAGAAACTATCGGTGTTACTTTATGAAGGTGACGAGGAGATCCTGGACATGTTAGAAGCAAAAAAACAAGAAGCGAGAACAACATTATCAGGAGCGACTGTCATCTGTTTGCAAAATGAATTGAAAAGAGTTAAAGCTGAAGAACAATAATCTAAGTCACTTTTTGAGTGGCTTTTTTTGTGTCTTCAAAAGAAAAAAGACCTGCGGTAACTCACAGGTCTTTTAGTTTTTGGCGAACTTCTTTTCTGTAAATTTATTATAGCACCATTATAGATATGTCACACGTAAAATTTCACCAATCAATCTAATTAAGATACCAGCAGCAATCCATTCCATGAGTTTCACCACCCTTCAATTGTTTATGAGTGTATTATGGCGTTATTACTCACGAGTATACAAAACAATCAGAAAAAATCCGATATGAGAGTATATCTTCGGAATTAAGCGCATAAAATAGCAACGTAGAGCAACAAAAGAGGTGATAAAATGACCGGAATAATTGTTGGAGTAGCGATTGGAATTGTTATCTCCATTCCAGAAATCAAAAAACTAATTGATAAGAATAAGTAAGAGGGGGAAAATTATGAAAATCTGTTACTTTGTTGTTAAGAATAATGAGTTATTGGAGATTGATTCGCGAAAGGTAGCAACCACAGCGATGACAGTTACGGCGTTGACTACAGCGCCAACAGCTTATGCAGCCACAGTGCCTGCAGTTGATGTGAAGGCATTAACGCAACCATTCGTTCAAGTGATTGTAGATTTATCGAGTCCATTCTCTTATGCGTGTGCCGTTAAAGGTGCTTTAAAAATGGCAGCTGGAGATGAGGCGCAAGGGAAAAAGATGATTAAGAATGCTCTATCGGGTTATTTAGTTGTTAAATTTATTCCTCAAATTTTCGAAATCTTAGACGGAGTTAATTTATTTTAATTAAGAAGCGGGAAGGGAGTGTTAGATATGGGATTTATAAAAGGTATTTGGGATGGGTTAGTTGGCTTTTGGACAAATGTATTTGAGTTTGCATCTACTGAAGATAAGTTATCGTGGGGGCTTATTAAATTAGGTGAAGGTCTAAAAGTAGTATGTGACAACTTAGTACAGCAAGACTTTGTGTTTATTGTCGGAGCAATGATTGGGGCATTCTTTATTATGTCAGGAAATAAGAACGTTGGAACTAAAATCACAAGCACAAGCATCATCTTATTCGTCATCTTAAAGGTGGTGGCTACATTATGATAAGACGAAACTACAACACATTTAAGATTATCCCTGACACCCGTGTTAAAAATGACGACAATCAAACGATTACTCAATCGATTTGCTCAACATTCATACCACCAGTTGAGCGTGTAACACGGCGTGGAGTTTACGAAAAAACTAAGATTTATTTCGATATTGAATTAAAAAAAGGAGGGGCCGATTTCTATTTAACCCTTCCTGACCATGTTGGTGATTTAATATTGAGTAAAGCGAAAACAACTTGGGATAAAGCAAATATCCACCAGGATCATTTAGATAATAACTTCAATATTGATGACGTTGAATTTGGTGAGCTGGTGCTAAAAGATTACAACTTCAAGTCGCTAAATACTTCTAAAAATGACCTATATCCGCTGACGAATCTATTGAGCCTCACAAGAGTGTTAAATGATGAAGAACGAGTAAGGGTTAGTATTTGTTTTGAACCGTTGAAGCGGGTAGATTGGATAGAAAGAAATGAGGATGATTACAAAGCCTTTAAAAAAGGAAAAAGAGTTAATCGTGAGGTGAAAAAATCAGAGGAATTATTTAAAAGAGGAATGACTCTTGCAGAAAGTGCAGTATCGATTTATTTAGAGTATAAGCTACTTGTCTTAGAAACACTGATGGGAATGATTGTTAGTGATGATTCTGAAGATGAACGGAAAGAACCTATTATAAATATTAACTTCCCAAAGCAGGAAGGATATATCTTAAATAAAATTGATGGTACTAATCACAACAGTACATATAAGCGAACTGCCGAGAGTTGTATGACACGTATTTTGGTTTTATCTCAAAGCGAGGATAAGCAACGATCTAAGCTAAACCTGCTAAGTGTAGCAAATGCATACAAAGATTTATCAGATGATAATGAACTTGTGTTAAGATTTCCTAATAAAAAATATATCAAAGAGGTAATTAAGCATAATTTTGACGGTTCAGCAGAGTGCATTTTATGTGATAAAGAGATGGCCAAGCTTATCCAACTACCACAAGTCACTCTTCAACAAAACTATGGATTACAAGTGATTGATACAAAAGAGGTAGGTGTGCCAAAAGAAGGAACGAAGGGGAAAATTAGAGTTGCCGAAGTTACTTTGAGCAGTAAAAATAAAACTGTAACGATGCATTTTAGCGATGATATTAAAAAAGTTAGCTTCACTAATGTTGTTATGGGACCTGAAGGGTGCGGAAAAACGACACAAATAAAGAGAATTGCTAAGGAATGTAGTTGGAATGGGTATTCAAACATCTTGATTGATTTTATCGAGGACAATAAACTTGCTAAAGAGGTTAGAAGTGCAATAGATCCTAACAAGGTTGCGACGATAACCCTAGGGGAAAGAGGGTTTGTGCCAGCGCTAGCTTACAATGAGGTAAGTAAGCTCATAAAAGGAGATACAGATAACTGGATGAAGATTCATTATGCGTCTATGATTGCAGAACAAGTGGAGTATCTAGTTAATTCAATCACATCACAGGCCACGGGTGAATTGAGCGATGGTATGATTAGGCTACTTAATGCAGCGTGTCGTATTGTCTTTGTAAAACCAGGAGCGACGGTTGGAGATGTTCTTCAAGTATTAAAACGTCATGACAAGCGATTAGAGGCTATAGATTACGCTAGAACTATATATGGTGCCGATAGTGATTTATTTTATGAATTGGACGCTATAAATGAATATAGTAAAGATAAAGCAGAGGTTACGGGAACTAAAACAGGGAATAAAAGCTTAGATGGGGTTTTATCAAGATTTACTCAACTAACTAAGGTTCCTTACCTCGAAGCCATGTTAAAGGCTAAAATAGACCCTAACGATGACTTCGATAAATGGATTCAAGAAGGGAAAAGCATATTTATCATGATTCCTCAAAATCTTTTTCCGAATCCTCGTACACGCGACATCATCACTACTTATTACATCACACGGATTTGGTTAGCTGCTCAGATACGGGAGGATAATAGCAACTCTAAGTTATGTAATTTAATCTTTGATGAAGTACACCAAATGCCTAACACGGCCTCATTCATCTCCGAACACGTTAATGAATTCAGACGTCACCGCTTAGGACTTACAATCTCATGCCATTACCTCGCGCAATTTAAGGCATTGGAGGAGGCGCTATTGAGTAAAAGAACAAATTATATTATTTGCCAAGGTACACAAAAGGACAATGTGAAAAAGTTAGCTGAAGAGATAGCTCCATTCACGTTAGATGATCTATCTAAGCTCAAATTACACGAGGCGATTTGCTCGATAAATTACATAAGTGGACGTCATAATTTTATTGGAAAACTACCACTATAAGATTGCTATAAATAGTTATAGCAATACATGTCGCTGATAATTTTTGTTGCCAAAATGGATTTACTAATGGAACATGGTTTGAGTATGAAGAGCGGATTAAAATTTAATGATTTGGAAGTGTAGCTATTAATTAAACTGAGGGGGGAAGGTTTAGTGGAGGATTTTGTTTTCGATTTCGATGGGTGTGAAACAGTTAAAGAATGTATCGCAAGATATCATCAATATTTTAGTAAAGCTGAGGAGTATAGCTGTTACGGGAGTCTAGATTGGGCATTCTTTGCATATATAGCCGATAATTTGAGTGATAAGATTTGGAATGCCATGCGTAGAGAATAATTGAAAATAAAAAAAGGTCTGAAAGCAATTGATTTGCTAACAGACCTTTTTTTGCAATGAACATCTATTTTTATTTTTACTTAGGTTAGACCTATAATTTTATTATATCACAGTTCAGTAATTCAAATGCTCTATTCCATGCTTCACCGTATTCTCGCTGGGTCACTTCGTCGAAGCTTCCATCATGAATCAGCAGAGCTTTTAATAAGATAAGAGAGTTTAATCGCTGTTCGAATTGTTCTTCTTTTGTCATATTTATCACCTCGTATTAATATACGCTAAAATAAGGTCGGTTCCTTTTTTCTTATATTCTGAGAACCCTTTCTCTATAATGCATAAACACATCATTATAGGAGGGGAAAGATGATATATTATACAAAAGCAAATCAGGCTATCTTTACTGCTAAAGATGAAGCGGGAGAAGAGTTTTGCTACATTTGGCTGAAAGTATTCAATAACAAGCTACAACGTGAAATAAGCTATCGTGTAGATTTTGATTTGTGCGATAGAGAATTAGTAGCAAATCATAATTGGTACATCCATGACTGGGCTTATGTGATGGCTGTTATTCGTCCAGGGAACGGAGTTATTCAAACGATTTATATGCATCGTGAGATAATGAAAGATGAATTAACAGAAGAATTGAAGCACGTCGATCATATAGATCATGTAAAAAATAATAATAGACGACAGAATTTAAGAGTAGTTGATATTAAAGCTAACAATAACAATATGCCTCAGAGGGCACTATATGGACGGGATTTTATCCAGGTGATTCATCCTGGACGATATGAGGCTTATATACCGACAGACGATGGTAGCGAGCTAATAGGCGTGTATGAGACAAGGATAGAAGCAATCGAGTCCCAAAAATACAAAAAAAGCAGAAAGAATAACCAACATTATCCTCATCTGCTCAGCTCTTTTTAGTGATATTGGCAAAAATCATTTGATTTTAGTCGAAATTATAGATATACTTATTTTAACAATTAAATCGCTTAAAAGAGAAAAACCCCAACTCTTCTAACTTTGGCCGGTTGTAGAGTTGAGGTTTTGCCTTATCCTTAAGTTTTGATAGAATCATTATACTGTATTTTTAAAAAATACACAAGAGTATTATGAGAGTAAATTAATTCCTTATACATTTTTTAAAGTATATTTTTCTATTAAGATTTTTCAAGGCACCTTTTTTAAGCACAGAAAGGGTGCTTTTTTATATGAGTTCAGCAGTAAAGACCTCTGAGTTCATGCATACCCTTCACGCTGATAATGATAAGAGCTATATTAGCATCAGCCACTGCAAAAAGAAGGGGAATGACTGGAAGCAAGAGTTCTATTTAGGAGTTAATAATGCAGCAAACAGGGCTGTAGAGTTAGTTAATCATGATATTAACGTCTATCACTCTAACAACAGCTTTAGCAAGCGTCAACGAGGTAATGCGACGTTATACAATATCAATTCACTATATATTGATTTAGATTGTCATGATAGTATCGTTGAAGTTGATTATAAACGTGCATTGGAGTATTTAAAGACGTTATTCTACGATGTAAAGGTCCCACGGCCGACGTATACAGTCATGAGTGGACGAGGATTCCAACTTTATTGGAAAATTGAAACAGCACCTAAACAAGCTGTGTACCTGTGGAAGTTACTACAGGTTAGATTAGCACAAGAGTTAGCAAATATCGAAACATACGTAGCGGGATTAACCGTAGATAATTCTTGTGTAGAGGATGTTTCAAGGATATTTAGGGTAGTTGGTAGCTATAATACTGAGTCACATACACGCTCTGAGATAGTAGATTCTTGTGAGTGTGTATATTCCATGAGTGAGATTAGAGATACTTACTTTGAAGATTTAAAACCTAAACAAACGAGTAAATCTAAAACCACTACTCAAACAAAGAATAAGTCAGTTATCAGTTATTTATACAACTCATATTCGTTACAACAGGCGAGATTAAACGATTTGGAGAAGTTAATTGAGTTAAGAGATGGAGATCTTAAAGGGAAACGCGATGAATTGCTATACATATATGGCTGGACAGTGGTTGGCAAGAAATGTACGGAAGATGTATTCTTACGTGAATTAGAGGCATTAAATACATTATTTAAGGAGCCTCTAACAGATAGTGAGATAAATTACAAAGCTAAGCATATCTATAACAAGCACAAGAGCAAAATACTGCTTAAAGCTGAGCCCAAGCACTTCTATGAAAATTTCGATGTATATATCTTCAGAAATGATACAATAATCAAGAAGTTAGAGATAACAGATGATGAACAGAAACACATGACCACATTAATTGCAAAGCGTGAGAAGTACGATAGAAACAATAATAGACGTAAGCAATCAAGACGTAATGAAATGGGACTTACTAAGCGTTCACAGGCTAAGATAGATACGAGGGGGAAGGTTCAAAAACTGAAAGAACAAGGGCTATCTCAATCTAAAGTAGCTCAACAATTAGGATTAGGAATTGCCACAGTTAAACGTCATTGGAAGTAGTGGTATCACGAAATGGCTCTTTAAACATATGTGTATGTGTGAAGTAGTGAGATACTCTGATTTTTTTAGGAGGATATTGTGAAGAGAAAATTTAAAAGAGATAAACTAGCTAATCCTAAGAATTATAAGATTTGTACGTTATGTGAGAAGCCTCATTCTAATAAAGCTCAGTGTTGTCGTTATTGTAATAAGCAATTGAAGAATTTAAGAGATTTAGTAGATCCTAAGAGGGATAATTATAAAGTTTCTATTGCTAAGCTGCTATATTTAAAGCAATATTATAATGTTGATGATATTTTTTCGTATATTAATGAAGATTTGAGGAGAATGAATATTTCTTCATATAAATCTGAGCGTTTGGCGTTAAAGAGAAATGTTCGAGAGTATCATCGTAAATTAAAAGATATAAATTATGTAAAATGGGAGGGAGATATCCCTCCATTTATTAGAAAGTTACTGGAAGAACATAGGACTAAAGAGCTTTTAACTTTAAGTGGAAATCGTTACGATCCATTTATTCATTATGTGTGTAAACGTTGTGGTGAGGAGCAGGCACAGTTATATAGTGAATTATTATCAAAAAAATCTCATGATTGTATTTCAAATAAATCCAGTGGTGAAGCGATAATTGAAAGCTATTTAAAGCGCCGTTATGAAATTAAAACTCAACGAGATACTTTGTTTTGTAGGAACCCTATTACAGGGAGACAATTGCCTTATGATATAGAAATTCCAATTTTAAAGGTTGTTATTGAGGTTCAAGGACCACAACATTATCAGTACATACCTTATTTTCACGGAAGTGAAGAAAACTTTCATTATCAGCAGAGAAAAGATGATTATAAACGTAGATATGCGGAGAAACATGGTTATCAAGTGATTTATATTGATTATGCTGATATAGGGAGCGGTAAATATCAACAACTATTAAGTTTTGAGGGTTGTTTGAGTGGTAAAGATTAGGTTTACATATGTTAAAAATTCCGATGAAGAAAAGAAAGTCCTTAAGGTGCTAAAAGAGTATTTTAATATATTGAAGTAGAAGTTGGTGATGAAGATGACCTTTAAACAAGCGTATTTATATAATAGTTTTGAAGAATTCGTTCAGGATCGTTATGCTATTTCGTATGATGTGACAGTAGTGGATTTAAAGTCATGGTTAGATGAGTTGGGATTAGAATATAAAAAGTCATTATTAAAGCAGCAATTGATTGATTTACTGATTAGTAGCGGGATAACTCCAGGTCAGTTTTATGATAGATTTCCTTCAGCTTTTTACGTCATTAAGAGTGACTATGTTAATCGTTTTAATTTGAGCGATAGTGAATATAACAAATTAAAGAAACATTTATTAGAAGTTACTAAAGTAAAAGGTTCTTATTCATCGTATATGAGTGGTTTTGATGCTAAAGAGTTTTTTGATATGACATCAGATAAGATTAAAGAGTTAATTCCTCCAATTGATAAAACAAAATCAGAGAAAGCTAAGCAAGCGAGGATAAAAGGATTAACTTGTGTTAGATGTGGCGACGTACAAAGCAGTTATAAATACATTAACAAAGACAAGGTTTGTAAGTGGTGTGAAGAAAGAGAGTATGAAGCCAAACGTATCAAGAAGTACGTAGATATGTGTAAATCCATGCTTTCAGATGATAAGTATTTGATTTTAGACACAGAAACGACAGGATTATATGATGATCATGAAGTGATTGAGTTGGCAGTTATAAATACTAAAGGTGAAAAACTATATTACAGCAAATTTTGTCCTTCGATAGAAGTAGATGAAGACGCTCAACGAGTAAATGGTTTCTCTAAAGAGATATTAAAAGATGAACCTATGTTCAAAAGTGAAATAAAGGCGATTAGAGAGGTTTTAAGCGATAAGGTTGTATTAGCTTATAATTCTCATTTTGACGCAACTATGCTTAGAAATACTGCGAATAAATTCGATGAGCCGTTGGAGATCAATTATGAGTGCGTTATGCGACTATTCCAGAACTTCACAGATCGTTCTTATCGAACGAGTTTACAAAATGCCTGTTATGAAATGGACGTGGACATCTACCAATGTCATGATGCATTAGGTGATTGTTACATGGTTTTAGAATTATTAAGAGCTATGAGTAATACAAAATATTAAAAAATCTCATTCTACCGCCCTACTATATGTTATAATAGCTATATTGAGATATGTAGGGACGTAAGATCCCTTCGACTACGTGTCGAGAAGCTGTAGCGGACGTAAGAGTCGCAGATAGTAATTAGCGAGTATGTTAGTGACTTTTTTATTGAAAATAGATGATTTTTAGGTGTAAAATAGAACTATCCCAATATTAAAATATTATTATTTTTCGTATATCTTCCTTTCTTGAAACGGCGATCTTTTAGATTGCTGTTTTTTATTTTCAAAATGTAGTTACCAAAAAGATAGAAAAGGTAACTACGGAGTGTTTAGTAAGAAAATTAAAACACCATAATTCTATAAGGTGATTTTTCTTAAGTGCGTGAAAGAATTATTTAAAAGGAAGTGATGTTGATGAAGATTAATACACCTATAGGTAAGAGAGAAGTGCCTGATATGATATTACAATTTAGATGGATACCAGCTGAATATGTAAAAAGAGATATAAATGAAAAGTATGATTTATTATGGTTTGAGCGTGATGGAAAAGTGGTTACGCGCATCGTTAAAAAATAAAATTATTCGTGGTTACCAAAAAAACAAAAAAGGTAACCACTTTTTGTTGCCATTATATAGAATTGTGATACAATTAGATTATAGATGAAAATCAATAGTAAACCTTAGAAAACCTTAGGTTTACTATTATAGGAGGTTAACTGATGAGTGAAAAAGACATTGATAAAAATAAAGATGATGTTTTAGAAGGTGGCGAAGAACAAAAAAAGAAACAGAAAGCTATTACGATTAAGTTTTCTGATTTAGCTATGTACGAGACTGTAGCTGATTTTCTTGGAGAGCAACAAGGAGCTAATGCCGCTATTGTAGCAAAAGCGATTGAGCATTATAAAAATAGTTCTACAGTAAATGAAGCTATCGAGGCATTGCCAGATGCACTTACAAATGTTTTTGCTGGTGGTGGTGATTCCATTGAAATGGCCATTACTACTATTAGAAACACATTTGTTAACTTAGCAAACACAACGGCTGCTGCGGTTGACGAAAGGGAAGCTAAAGTACGAAAACATTACGAGAAGAGAATTTCTTCGCTTGAAAAGAACATTGAGACGTTAGAGGCTAATGCTAAGTTAAGTGAAAGTTCAAAAGAATACTTGAGAAATCAACTTCACGTTGCTCAAGCAGAACAAGATCGTGCAGATTCAGAAGCTAAAGCAGCTAATGAAAAGATTGAATCATTAGAGATTAGTTTAAAAGATAAGGAACAGTTAATTGTTAGTTTGGAAGAAGCTAAAAAGTCTTTAATGGAACAAAGCACATCTAAAGATAGCGAATTAAGTGAGCTTCGTAACGAGGTTAAAGAGTTATCAAAAGCTAAAGATGAGTTGGCTCAATACAAGAATGAGACGGTTACTCAATTGAAACTTAAAGACCAGGAAATCTTAAATTTACGTCATGATGAAGAACGTTTAAAGGATGAATTGACTAATTTCAAAAAAGAGATGGCTGATTTACGTTTAGAACACAAAAGCGAAGTTTCAGAGCTTAAAAATGAATCTAAACAGGCATTAGCCGAACTAAAAGCAGAGTGTAAGGAAGAAGTTTCTCAAATCAAAGAAGCAATGGAAAATAAAAATAATATTTTAGTTGAAGAAAATAAAAATTTAAGTGTTCAGTTAAAAGAAGCTCAAACAAAAATTAATGAGTTATATGAGCAATTGATGAAATCTAATCAACAAAATAGTGAAGAAAAATAAAAAAAGGATGCCATGTTTTAAGGCACCCTTTGAAAGAAAAATAAAAACGACAGTTCCTCCCCGACCAAAGTTTGGAACTGTCACATGCGAGATAACACTACCACGTGGGTAGATGTTGTTTTTATAATAACATACCTACGTGGCAATTAAAAGGAGAAGATTGCTATGTTTATGTTAAATGTAATTATTTCAGCTGTAGGATGTTTAGGTTTATATTTCATTTTAATTAAATTATTAGGAAACAACGTCACACTTATGAAGGTCGTAGGAGTTGCTGTTTGTGATTTAACTCCTGAAGAACACGATGAGTTGGCTAGATATATAGATGATGTAATTAATGAAGCTATAGAGAATGGTTTAGATGACATTGAGATAACATATGAGGAATTATACCTTAGTATGTTTACTGAACGTGTCGAAGATGAATTGGAAGTGGTTCTTGAACAAACTAAAAATCATATAAAGGGGATTGAGTTTTTAGGAGATAGAGTATATTTAAAATTTTAAGATAATTGTGGTTACTGAAAGAGAAAAGAGGTAACCACAAATGAGGTGATGATGCATGTTTGTTAGTGTAGTAGAAATTGAGGTAAAAAAGCTATCCCAGGGAAAGCCTAAAGGAATCGAAGAGTGTATTTGGAAAATGGGTAACAAAGAAATTTTCACTTATATGGATAGTGAAGATAGGTTTGAACGTCCTATAAGAAAGGTATATAAGTTTATGTTGCATCATTCATATAGGGAAGGTGGCAAAACTAAAAAAATATCCCTTTTAGCAGATAAAGTTAGATATTATGATGTAATGGATGGTTACTATCCGGAGTTGTGGAAGCTTGAAGAAAGATTACAAGCGAAGAATTTCCCTTATACTAATATCGAAGATGTGCAAAATATGCTATACGCTAAAATCGATGAGGTTTGGGATCGCATTAAAGCAGAAATTGAAGAAACTGAGGAATATAAGTGGATTCAAAAAAGAAATGAGATTTTAAAAACCCACCGAGAAAGAGAAGCGAATTTTAATAAAACATATGGTGGAGATAATTATAAATATTTTTATGATGTTTTCGGTAATTTAAGAAAACCAGATGAGTTAGAACAGTTTAAACAACAAAAACTAAACGAGGAGGAATACGCTCGTAAGTCTTACGAAAATAGCCAAAATTATTATAGTAATTTTGGTGGATATGATAACTATAATAACTTTAAATCTGTAAGTAATGGAAATTTTAACTCCGAGGAAAACGAGATGATTCGAGCATTAATTGCATCGGGATTTAAACAAATGTCGAAAAAACTACACCCTGATTTGGGTGGAGATGAGAATAAAATGAAGTTATTGAACAATGTCAAAGATAAATTAGATTCTCTTTATGGAAAATAAAAAAAGGAGATTCGTCAAGAATCCCCTCCCCCACTCGCTTAAAATCACTCCTCCGAGTTCAAAAGTCGTAATTTTGGAGTGATTTTAAGCGAGAGTAGGGGTAGTATATTTAGTATGAGTAGGTTCTATTCATTTTATTCAAAAATATTCTAAAAAAATAAAAAACATCAAAGAAATTACATGGAGAACGGAATATGAAATGGTATATGCAAGAGGTTATTAACTCAATTGATACGTTAGATGAGATAATTAATGAAATTGAGCAAATCCAAGAAGATGTGTCAGAGGCAGATAGTGATTATCTTGCGCTTGAGTCATCGAGAAAACATCTAATAAAAGCTAAAGAAATGTTAAATAGATTGCTGTGATTGATTGCAAGTTCAAAGGCCCATAAGTCGGGCGATCCAAAAGCTTATAAAGGTTACTTAATGAATTCTAAGGTTGATTATGTATATAATTTTCTATGGCGGTCGATAGGTATATAATAGTTTTATCGGTTGCCGAGTTTATTTATCGGTTGCCAAGTTTAATGGAACTCGAAGCCAAATGGCTGTCAGTGATTGTGAGGTGGGGTTATGTTTTTAGAAGAAGCGGACGGTATTGACGGAGAAATCATGGAGGTTCTTGTTCATGTGCTTTTTATGGGGGCAACGAAGAATGATTTTGAAAGAGTATTGATATGGGGGTTTCATGACATTTTATGGATTGCAAAGCATAAATACAAATTGAGTTATAAAGAGCAATTGTTTGTGATATTCAAGATGGCAGAATATAGTGATACAATCGCCTATATGAAAGCTTATAGATGCACTTATGAGAACGCACAAAGAAATGCTTATAAAATAAAAAACAGACCTCACATTTATTTGGCTGTCTATATGGCCGAGAGAGTAATGTGTTCATGTATTTTGAAGTCATCTTATCAAGCAAGAATAGAGAATATCAACCAGCAATTCCAAAAAGATTTTGGTAAATTTGTGGCTCCATTGGATGCGATTCGCGATAAGATAAAAGCCGGAGAGGAGTTTGAGTGGAATTCCAAGCAAGGATTCGTATATGAGGAAGATAAAGAAGAAATGGAAGAAAGAATAACGAATGATGATAATGAAGAAAATAAATACACTCTGTCTCATATGGAACGTGAAGAATTAGAACGCCTACGTGACGAAAATAAAAACTTAACAGAATTAGTTCATGAACAAGCAAGGGATATTTTTGAGTTGAGAAATATATTGGACGAAGTGAGAAATAACAATACATCAATTAATGACTATGTTTGCAAAAAGATAGATAACTTTGAGTGGGAGGTTAAACAGTGACGATTAAGGAATTTTTCAGAAAGTACGCTAAGGGTCAAACCAAGCTTGAAGAATTGCAATACCAGTTGAAGAAGTTAGATGCTCCTCAAGTTGCAACAACACGAATGAACCATGTAAAGGTACAAGGTGGAAAAGGATTAAAGCAAGATGATAAAGTTATTAAGTTTGAGCAAAAGCGAGAGCAGTTAGAGTATGAGATTGAGATGGCCCAATTTGAAGTTATGCATGCAGAAAATGTTTTAAAGGCTATTGGTGATGATGGAATCTATTCGGTGAGATATTTAAAGAGAAGATATTTACAGTGTGATTCCGTTAATAAAATAGCACAAGATTTTGGAGTGAGTCCTTCTAAAGTTAAGAAGGTTTTGAGGGAAACAGAAGATTTAATGTTATGCTTAATAAAGTAACGACCATCGAAAAAGAGTGGTCGTTTTTTGTTTAGTAAAACCCTTAATGGCGCATAATACAGTGCATTATCGATGAAAGGGTGTTGTAATATGGGCAAAGTAGAAATTAATATCAAGGATAAGAGATTACTGACTATTGATGAGACGTCGTCACTACTCGGAACATCGCCTCAAACAGTCAAAAAAGCAATGAAAAAAGGGTTGTTGCCTTTCTTAAAATTAGGAGGTAATTATAGAATTTACGCTTTTGAATTAGATGAATTTTGTAAGAGGATGCAATATAAGCAGTTTGATTTACAAACGTTAGAGATTATTGAATTACAATGCCAGGATGTTATTTCTTAGTGAAGATGAAAGAGAAAAACGATTATCCTATTGTTTTAACGACAGTTCATGTACAAGAGATTATGCAATGTAGTCCTACATCAGCAAGGCAGTATATAAATGTAGCGTCTATTGAAATCAAAAAACAAGGGAAGATTCCACCTAAAGATGTCGTTAGACGTGCAATCATTCCAAGAGATTTCTTTTTTGATTTTTATGGATTATGAAATCTATAAAATTACGTGAAAATTTATATACTATAAAAGCGCCTTTGTTGTAACAAAAATACTTAAAAGTTTTAAAAAATGTATGTTTTAGCTATTATTACATACAATTTTTTATAGTAAACAACGTAGTATAGTGCTATAATAACTTTATTAAAGGAGGTTTTATTATGAGTTTAGCTGCACTAAGAGAACAAAATAAATTAAAAGATTCGATTATCTATGCTAAAAAAGAAGGTAATGTTCCTCCACACGTTGCAAAAAAAATTAAAGAAGATGTTTACTGTGGTTTTATTGGTCCAATTGGCCATAAAACACTTTCTAAATATTGCAAAAGTCATTAATCGCGTATATCATTAAGACAGTTGATATTTTTGTTATCAATTGTCTTTTTTTATTCAACAAGGGAGGTGAGTAAGATGGAATTAAAAAAGGGTAGTATTGTGAAATTTGATTTTGAAAAAGTTAGATGTGCAGAAGATAGTAAAATGATTAAGAAAAAGCGTCGTGCTGTGGTTTTACACACTGAAGGCACGCCATATAAATTAATCACCATTGCTCCAATCACTAAAGCGGAAGCATTGGAACATCAAGGGAAACTTCCTGATACTTATATCAAGTTGGAAGTTGCTAAATATCCGACTGCTTTAACGTGTGATAGTTACATCGACTTAGACATGGCGACAACTGTTGACGAGGAAGCGTTAGCATATTTAGAGTTATTTGACAATGAATATGTACCTAACTTAACTCCGGAAGATTTAGATCGCTTAGATTATGGCATTGCATTAAAGTTTGAGCTTCAATCACTTATGGCTCGAACAGTTGATGAGCATTTAAGAAATGAAATCAGTACTGTTGTACAGTTCATTGATCGAGATATTAGGAAAAAAGTTATTTCGATGGTTGATATCATGCAGGATAAAACAGCAACTCAGTGCTTTTTAGACATTTTAGAAAATGATCTTGTAAAAGGATTAAAGGATGCTTATTTAGGAGAACACGAATAGTGTTCTTTTTTTATGGCTATGTTAGATTTTTGTGTTGGTATTTTTATAAAACGGTTTGTTTGTGTTAAACTAATATCAAACAACTGTTTGAGGTGATAGACATGGCAACGTATCATAGTGTTAAAGCAGATATAATGACACTTAATGATTTTAATAAACAAAGTTTATTTAATTTCTTAGCTGAAATCTTATCGGCAAGTCCGCTTTCAATGATGGAATGTCGTGAGTCTCGCTTTTCAAAGGGGCAAGTATGCCCTCATTGCGAGGGAACACATGTGATTAAATATGGAATGATTAAATCTCAACAACGTTACCAATGTAAAACATGCCACCGAACATTCACAGACTTTACTAAATCGGCTTTATCTCATTCTCATCTTCCTTTAACGACTTGGTTAGAATATACTAAATGTATGATTTTAGGATTAAGTATCCGTAAATCGGCTGAACGAGTGAATGTGAGTGTTAAAACCTCTTTTTATATGCGACACAAAATTTTAGATGCTATCCGACTATTCTTAGGAGTGGGAAATTTAGAAGGAATCATTGAAATGGACGAAACCTTTTTTCCATTATCCTTTAAAGGAAATCATAAAAAAAGTGGGTTTAATATGCCTCGTGAATCACGAAAACGTGGTGGTGAAGTAGAAAAACGAGGAATTAGTTCTGAGCAAGTATGTGTTGCGACTGCCATTGACCGTAATGGTAATTTAGTTATGGAGTTATTATGCTTAGGACGAATGAAAACCGTTGATATTAAACGTTTATATGAAAATAGAATAGAGTATGGAGCTATCATTTGTACGGATAGTCATAAAAGTTATATTAGCTTCGCCAAAGACTTTGGATTACAACATAAGCGCATTCCCACAGGAAAACATATGGCTGGAATTTATCACATTCAACACATTAACTCCCTACATAGTCACTTAAAAGGATTTCTTGAGAGTTTTAAAGGTGTTTCGACTAAGTATTTAGGAAACTATCTATATTGGTTTAAATGGCTCGAATATTTTAAAGAAGAGAAAGAAATCCTAAAGGGAAAAAATCTTTTATTACATGGAGTTTCTTCTGTTTTTGATATTAAGATTAATGATTATAAAACAAGACGACCATTGTTTTTTAGAACATAAAAAAGCACTCATTTTTAAGTGCTTTAACTTGATATATAAGATTTATTTTCAAATAGCATATAAACTAAAAATATAAGACTTTACCTTTTCTTCATATCCTTCATTGATAAAGCCTAATTTCTCTAACAATTTCATACTCGGTATGTTACCTTCATCCACTAAACAGACAATTTCATACTCCAAATATTTACAATGAAGAGACTTAACTAAAGCGGATAGAATTTCAAAAGCATAACCCTTTCTATGATGCTTGTATGAAATCGTATAGCCAAGTGTTATGGTTTCCTTTTTAAAATAGATTGCTACATCTCCAATGAGTTCACCTGTCTTTAGAGTAATAGCGTAATGCTGTTCTGTTTCTGATAGAAAATGTTGGTCTTTATTTCTTTTAATAAACTCACTAAGAGCTTTTTCAGACTTATCGTCATATCTTTGATACTTTGCGCATAATTGGTTATTGCGGTAATCAAATAATTCATAAATATCAGTATCTTTGAAATTTCTAAGTTTCAACCTTTTAGTTTCAAGCATTTTCTTCCCCCCTCATTAAATCTTTATAGCATATATTAATATATATTATAACACAATGTTTTTCGTAAAAATTACAAGCTCTGTTAGATTTCTTATTTACCAACAATAAAATCTAACAGAGCTTTTTTTATAAAAAATAATGGTAATTTATATACTGATTTAGGTGCTTAAAAGTGCACATCATCGTACAATACGATACAAATAGGTACAGCGACTTGGAGTGGTTTCTGTACCTATTTCATTGGTAACGTTACTATTGGAACGCTCCCTTTGAATTGGTACGAAAATAGGGTGATTTTATGTAGTACTTTATTGGAGTACTCCAATGGTTTAGAGCAAGTGAAAACAAGGTTTGTAGTGCTTATAAAACAGTGTTGTTATGCTAAGGTTAGATGTTGACAAATGTTGACATTTAATTGAGCGCTGCAGCCTAACAAAACCTAACATAAAATTTAAAAAAGTCCTAGGATAAGATGCTAGTAAATACTAGTACGATCTTGAAGAAAGACCATTGTATGACTGTTGTAAAATGTGGTTGATTTTCGAGGTCAATTATAGAGATAACGAGCAAAAAGTGTGCACACTTTTTAGTATTTTGTATGCACACAAAATGTAGGGTAAAATAGGGAGTTATTAATAATGCGATGCTAAGAAATGTTAAGGTTATAGACTGGGAAATGCTTGTACAACTGTTGCAAAATGTTGAGGTATTTTTTATAAATCATCACGACTTCTCCACTTTTTTCGCCTACTCCCCACAGAAAATATAGTCCTATTTGTAATTTCCACTACAACCTTCTCATTTTTGAGAAAGTATAAAAAGAATGTCATGGAAAAAATCCCGACACATAATCGATTGACTCGGTTGATTTAAAAGTAGCCGTTCAGAAAGACCGCAATTTATTAAAAGATTTAGGTATCGTTCAGAGTGATACCTAAATGGGAAACTCGGAAAATTCGGCACTTTCGGCAGCCCTAGAAAAGAAGTCAAAGGAATTATAAAGATTTTGACTGACGACCATTTGGCGTTTAGATAAACGCTTAATAAAAACTAACCTGATGCTAAGGTAAATTGGACATTTCGGATGCCATAAAAAAGGATTTTAAAAAATGTTTTGTTGCTAACATTTGCTAACATAACGAGAGGTTAGAACATTACCAGACATCATCTCAAACTTGTCAAAACTAGACACTTGATTTTCAGCAGTATATCTTACACGCCCAACAGGGTTTTTGGTTGACTATTTAGAAGCTTAAGGTTAAAATGCAATAAAAACGATTGAAGGGATGGTCTTAATTATGGAATTTATTCAGTTAATTAATACTGGGATGCCAGTAACTGAATTTAATCATTTAACGTTTTTGAGCGAATTATATGAAGAACATAAAGGATTTAAAGTGTTTGAACAAGAAGATGATCCATCACATGAAGTAACCGGGATGTCTGTTTTTGATATTGTAGAGTTGGAATTTAATGAGCATCCGCTTTACGTTATACGTTGGCATGACTCTAGTTACTGTGGTGGAACTCATTTCGCGGACTATGTTATTAAGTGTTATGTGTATGATGATTTAGATTTAGCTATGAAGTGTCATGCTCAGATGCTTGCTGAGTATAAAGAGTGTCATTAATTTATTCGGATATTTCGGCTGTCTAAAAAAAGAAATCAGACATTTCCGACACCATAAAAAAAGGACTAAAATATTTTGTTATATTGAAAAATGATTAATCACGTTTATTATAAAATGTGGAGATTAAAAAGATGATAAGATGTTAGGGGATGGGTTATGGACTTATTAAAAGTATTTAAAGTATTGGGAGATACGAATATCTCGATATGCTATTATCCATGTTCGTTTAAAAATTTAACGATCAACGATATTATTTATGGAGATGGCTATTATGTGATTAAATTGGAGCGTTGTAAAGTTAGAATTCCAGAATTTTTAGAGTTTAGTTATGTTGAAGAGCGTGATCATTATGCAGCTCCGTTTGGAGATCGTAATTTTATAGTTAGAAAAACACGCAAGCCAATAGATTTTGATGAAATAATAGCTGATATAGACAAAGAATTAGGTTTAGATTTAGATGAAGAAGACTTACAAGTAGTTTTCTAAGATACATCGAGCGCGGTTACTATAATAAGTGGCCGCGCTTTTTTAATAACCTAGGTTAGATAATTTGATAAGTAGATCCGTGACACACTAATAACTGTGTACTTATTTCTTTGTGTGCGAGACACTAACTAATCTTATAGTCACCAAAAATCAAAAAGATGTTGCTCGTTGCTACAAGTTTTATTGAATTAGTCCATATTAAAAAGAAACAAAAAGTACATTTAATTATTTATCATTTTTTGTTCATTTTAAGTCTACTCTATCGAAAACACTACAAATCCTTACTTTTAAACGCTGTTCAATTTAAAAAAGTGTTCATTTTAATAGAAAAAGTGTTCAACATTCTATTTACACCCTAAATGAACACTGTTATAATTTTACTATCGAACAATATAGGGATTGGGGCGGTTTTGGTGGAAGTATTTGCTTATGCACGTGTTAGTTCAAAGGAACAAAATTTAGATAGACAGTTAGAGGCTTTAAAAAATTATGCATCTAATACTTATAAAGTAATTTTAGATGAAGAACATTTATTTACAGATAAGATGAGTGGTAAAAACTTCGAACGTGATGGCTGGATTGCTGTATTTAATAAACTTAGAAAAGATGATGTGTTAATCGTTAAAGAACTTGACCGATTGGGACGTAATAAAGAGATGATCCATGAGACGTTGCAAGCATTAAAAACTAAAGGGGTTCGGGTAAATATTTTAGATGTTCCAACTACTCTAATTGATTTCTCTCATTATGGAAATGATATAGCTGCATCAATGATGGAAATGATTAATAATGTCTTAATTGAGGTGCTTGGGACCATAGCAGAGCAGGAACGCGTTAAAATTAAACAACGTCAAGCTGAAGGTATTGCAATTGCTAAAGCAAAAGGTGTTTATAAAGGTAGAAAACCAGTAGATTACGATGGTTTACCTAAAGATTTCTCTAAACTATATAAGCAATGGAAATCAGAGCAGATTACAGCAACTCAATTTGCTAAGTTGCTAGAGCTGAAGTCAAGGACAACGCTATATAAATATATTAAGATTTATGAAGATGCTTTGGAATAATAAAAAAAGACCCTCATGGTTTTTATGCTAAGAGGGCCTTTTTATTTTTTTCTATTTCTTCTTTCAATCATGAACTCAACCATGAAGTTTAATTGTTCTCTTTCCTCATTAGTTAATTGAGGCAATAAGTCGTTCCTGAAATAAGTTTTTTCACGTGGATCATCTTCTTTTAGAAGAAATAGTAATTCATCTATTGTCACATCAAATAAATTTGCTATATTACTTAACATGAATACGTCAGGAAAAACCCCACGCTCCCATGATGAAACAGTTTGTTGAGTTACGTTCAACTGTTGTGCCAAGTCCGTTTGGTTAAATCCGTGCTTAGCTCTTAACTTCTTCAAATTTGATTCGAAATTAAACACAATTATCTCCCCATTATTAATAATATCACTAATATTCATTATACATTTTATGTAATGAAGTAACTTGAATATCAAGTTATAACAAAATCAAATTGTTTAAATGTGGGTTAAAATGTACAATATTACTTATAATACAAATTGAAATTGTGTTATAAGGGAGATGATTTATATGAGAGAAAAATTAATAGACGAGATACAAAACATAGAGGATGATACGCTTCTAAAATTTTTATTAGATTTGATTGTATCTTATCGAAAAGCAAAAAAGCGAAGACCTAATTAATAGGGATCTTCGCTTTTTATTTTAATTTTTGAATCATATTTTTAAATAAATCTAATTCGCATTCATCAAGTGTCAGTACAAGTTTTAGTAACTGTAATCTAAACTCATTTTTCTCAACAATCGCACCTCCTATTAGGGCGGCCAAATCTTCAAATTGCTCTGGTAGAAGCAATGAATTTGTTTCACTTTTTTTAATAAACATATCTCCTATGCCATTTTCTAACCAATCCCGATTAACATTGAACTTTTCACAAATATCACAAATCGTTCGTTCTGGGATGCTTCTTTTTCCGTTCTCGTAATAAGCAATGATACTTCTTGATTTTAAATTGAGTCGGTCAGCTAATGCTTCTTGTGTTAAATTTAATTTTTTTCTCAATTCCTTTAATCTATTTCTCATCTATTAATATCACCTTTTTATATTTGATATAACTATATTACTACAAAGAAGTAAACAAAGTCTACAATTTAAAAGTGAAATAAGTTGACAAAGTTTACAATAAAAGGTAACATTATGTTTGTAATGACGACAAAGTCTACAAATATAACATATAAAAGTGAGTTTACTACTTTTTTTATAAAAAATAAGATAAATTCATAAATTAATTATGTACTTATAAAAAAGTAGCAAAATTGCTAAAAAAAGCGAGATAACATACTATGAAAAGGGAGAGGTTAAAGTGAAGAGTTCGGAATTGTTATTTGATGTGATTACAGGAGGGAGTATTCCAGTTGCTGATCATCCGTTATTTGGAGAGGTTTGGGACAAGGCAGCAAATGCTTATAATGAATTTGTTGAAGAGCTAAATTTGAATGATGAACAACTATCTAAACTGCAAACATTAATCGGCTGGAAATGTGTTATCGAAAGACTAGGTTACTATACAGCCTTGAAAGTAGGATTTGAAGCATCTGAGACAGATATGAAGAGAGCACAATTGTTTTTTGAATATCTTTGTATGAATAGTGAGGACCAAAAAAGAGTGTTAGGATTTGTAAAAGGATTAACAGATGCAAAAAGAAATAAAAAGGCGATATAAAGAGAGGGAAGATAGGATGAAAGAAAAAACTAAAGCAAAGAAGCAAATACCAGGGGAAGAACAGGATAATTATAAAAAATTATCAAATGAATACTCAAAGCTCTATAATAATTTTAAAAATAAATATATAGATTCAGAGTTTTTAAAAGAAGTTGATGAATTGTTATTTTATCAAAGTGAATTGGGGCATCGTTCTAATTTAGCAGCTTATAATGAAGGGAAGAATCACGGCGTAAATGTAATGCTGAATAGTAATATGTTGCTTCATGTTAGTATTCCGGGTGATTTCCAACATACTTACCTTGTAGAGAGAATTTCAACTGATTTAGTTTCCATCAATAACTTTAAAATACTTAAACAGATACAATTATTCGTAGCTGCTATAATAAAGGAAAAAAATAAGTAAGTTGATGAAAAGAACTACTAGAATGGGTAGTTCTTATTTTTTTTAAAATTTTCTACAGTGTATAATTTTGTAGTATGTTTTATGTAAAAGTAGAAAACTGTGGATAACTTAGGTGTTTTTTTAAAAGATAACGCTTTTTGATTGTGGATAATGAAATGCTTGAAACAATTGATATTACCATCATTTTTGATGTTTTGTCATTTATTTTTGACAAAAAAAGATATCCACAGATAAAAAAACAAAACATTCGATAAGCTAACCTGTAATTTAAGTTGAAAATGATATTTAATTTGTTATATAATAAGTGCGACAATCACGTGATAGTCATTACGTGAAAAAATGGAAATAAAATGATGTTAGGTGTTTCTTGGCGGGAGCGACCTAATATTGGCTCAATGAACACTTTACAGTAGTGTTATTTTAATGCTACGTAAATCATTGTTATAGCTTTTGTTATGCTCGTAAATACGCGTTTTTATTTATATATATGACGCTTGTGTTTGCTTAATTATGAAAGGGTAGGGTGTAAACAAAAGCGATTAACGAGAGTAATGGGTGTTTTTTATGCCTGTCTCTCGTTTTTTTTTATTTCCGAAGATAGGAGGATTAAATGGAAGTAATTCAAGATGAAGAAAAAGAATTAAAGCGACTTAAACGAAATCAAAAACGTCGAGAAGCATGGGCAAATCGTACTCCAGAACAAGTAGAACGTGATAAGGAGCGCAAAAAACTTTATATGAAGGAGTATTACAAAAAAAATAAAGAAAAACATGCTGAATATATGAGAGGGTGGCGACTACGTAGAAAGTTGGGAGATGAGCAATATGAACACCATAAGAATTAACATTGATTCGATAGGATATCTATCAAAACCTGATGCTTATCAAGCAAATATGATAACTAAAAGAATCAGAAATTCTTATCCAATAGAAGTTACTCTAGAGCAATTTAAAAATGCTATTGCAGAGGGACGAACTTTTATCAGTGGATGTGTTATAGATCCAACTTTAAATAGTTTAAGAGCAACTAATACATCAGACTTTGCCTTTTTTGGATTAGATATCGATAATAAGGATTACCAAATTACGCCTAAGGCGATGGTCGATGAGGTCTACAGTAAATTAGAGATTTATCCAGCGATTTACTATGACACTTTCTCGAGCACATCAGATAATAGGAAATTTAGATTGATTTACATATTTGAAAAGCCTATCGACCACGATAGTTTCAAAAAAATGTACGCTCGTCTTAAGATTTTATTTCCTAACTTGATTGATAATTCAACAAGTAATCCGAATAGGTTATGGTTTGCAACAAATAAGCAAAAAACGGTTCTTCTTAATGAAAATCACACTTTATTAGGAGATGAATTTTTTGAAAGATTAGAAAAGGTTGTACCTTTAGATACAGCTGGCGACGGTGGCGGATTGTCCCGAAAAAGCAATGTAGATTACGCTGTTTGCAACTTAAAAAACATTGAAGATGTTTATCGTTATGTTTGGTTTAAAGCTAATAACCGTAATGAGTTGGCTAAGTATGTTATCGATACCGTATCAATCGTTGATTATGTTGAGATGATGGGAGCAGAGTTAATTGATCATGGTGATTATTATTCAAGTGCATGTCCGTTTCACGGAGGGGACAATCCGCATGCATTTGTTATTTATAAACACACTAAGAGTGCCTTTTGCTTTTCTAAGATGTGTGTAGCGGGCGATGTTATTAATTTATGTAAGGTATTCGAAAATAAGAGTTATTTTGAAGCAGTAAAGACGTTATTAAATCGTTTTGAGTTGGGCGTTCCTGCTGACTTTATCAACCTAGAAAAGAGCTTTAAGGGGGTTAAATATAATGATTGCTGAAGAAATTAAAAGCACAGTGATTGATATTCAACAAATAAGAGCCATGAATGAGGCTAAAGAGCGAATTGATAATGCCGATAATATTGGAAAACTTGCTCAAACTGATGCTGAAGGGATATTTAAAGTAATCGGTAAATCAGAAGATGGAGTTATGAACTTTACTCATAAAAGTTTAACTAACTTCGTTATTAAGGATTTATATTTGCTTCATAACGTTGATAAAAATGAGAACTCGCTTAAAATGAATATTTCTAATGTTCGAGGAGTAGATAATACAATTGAGGCGAGTGTTAAGATTTTCGATGAAACAAAAAACTTCAGAGAAGCCCTTAATAGCATGCATTATTATTATAAAGGTAATGTGACCGAGCTCCAGGAGCTGAAGGATTTTGCTGTCTCTAACTGTTTAAGAGATGAAGTTAAAATCTATCGAACGGCTGGATTTCGTGAAATAAATCAAGAGATGGTTTATATTACAAGTGATGGAGCTTTAAAGAAAGGTGGAACGTTTGATGAAACGCTAAAAGTTGACGTAGAAACATTTAAGAGTGATGTTAGGAATTTAGAATTAGTCACTGCGGATGAAATTAAAAAAATCAAACAAGCACTGAATGAATTTAATACTCCAGATATTGTGTATCCAGTTCTAGGTTCTAGTGTTGCTTACAATTTTACGAGCTTTTTTAATAACAGCAAAGATGGAAAACTTCATATTTTATTTTTAACTGGTGAGAGTAAGTGCGGGAAGAATGACACAGTTATGAAGATTATCAGGCCGTTATTAAACATTGATTATAGAATTGAATCATGCAGTAATACTACTATGGCGAACTTTAATAGGAGTTCGGATGAAAGTTGCACGTTACCTATCATCTATGATGAGCATACGTTAAGGAATTTAGATACTAAACGCAAGGATATGATTTACACTTGGATCCGCTCAACTACGGAGCATATCACGACAAAACGTGTAGTGAGAGGGAAAGATGAACGTGTCAGTTATAACAACCAAGCGCCAATCATCATGCTAGGAGAAAATGTTCCGTCTGATCCCTCAATTATTAATCGTTGTAATGTCGTTTTTATGAGTGAGAAAAAAAGAAAAATTAAGGCAGAGTATTACAATAACTTTATGATGTTAAACGACAATGATGAAATTTTAAAAAAGATTGGCTATACCATTAAACGTTACATTCTTGAAAAATATAATCAAGAAATTTTTGAAGAAGAACTGAAGATATTGAGTAAGGTTTTATCTAAATTCCAGTTAGATAGTCGTGAATTTAAAACGTTCAGAGATTGTGTTTTCGGTATTCATGTATTGAGTAATGCTGTAAAACATTATACAGGAGAAACACTTTTTAGTGATTTGAATAAAATCGCTGAAGTTATTTATAATAATATTGTTGAAAATGTGACAGGTGGTAATGAATCGACCGTCGCAGATTACGTTGAAGTGCTTCAAATTATTGATATGATGATTTTAGATAGCACCATTAGGGAGTTTTGGGAATATGTATTCGATGACGATGAGGATATTGTAAAAGTTGATATTAAAACAATTATGAAAGCATTAGGAAAATATACGAAAGATCATAATATCCGCCCTATTACTATGAGTGATCGAGAGTTTGTAAAGAAACTTACGAATAGTAATTTTATTGTAGAAGGTGGTTCGAGTGCATACTACAAACCTCAGCGCTTGTATGTATCGCACGGGAAAAAGGCGAAGAGAAACGTCTACTTATTAAAAATGAGCACTTGTAGGGATTTTGACTTGGTTGGATTATCACATCAAGTTGAAGAAGAACCAATCTAAAAAGAAAAATCACGCTTAATTGCGTGTTTTTTTGTTTTCTACATCTCATTTGGGTAATGTACCTAAAAGTGTACCTAAATTTTAGGTACAAAATATTATTTTAGGTACACTTTTAGGTACACGTAAAACCATTGATATTACAATGTTTTTAGGATGTATATATAAGTTGTACCTAAATGTACTTAAAAATAAAATATATATATTATATAGAGATTTTTCAAATAAGGCGGTAACTGATATATATCCATTTATATAAAGTATATAGGTTATGTTCTAAATTTTAGGTACATTAGGTACAAACACCCCCAAAAATACTTCAAAACGTGGTAATACCAATGAATATTAGTGTACCTAAAAAGTTGTGGATTTTAGGTACACTTTAGGTACAAATTAAAAAAAATTAGGTACGCATCCCCATGTATAAGAGTACATACTGTTCAACCGCCCTTGGAATAACAGTACATATATAACTGCTACTCATCTTATAGCAGGGGATGGAAGATTCTGAAAAATTAAAAATGATGTTCCTTGTGAGGAAAAATATCGTTTTTGATTAATATAACGTAATATAAAAAAATATCATTAAATAACATCGAAAAACGCTATGTAAAAAAATAGTAAAATAGGCCAAGAATATGGTAATGTCAACGTTTTTAACCATTTTAAAATCCATAAAATTCTTGAACGAGCGTTCACTAAATGGTATAATATAAGTAAGCAAAAAAACATGTATACTCATTTTTAAACATAAAAAAAAGAATCGATGTTTCTTGGCGGGAGCGATCGATTCTTTTACTCAATAAACGTTATAGCTTTTTTGTTTTACACTAAATACGATATAAGATACGTTTAAAATGTAAATTGTGATAAAATATAATTTTACACTTTTTTAACTATAAACACATTATTATTATAGAAAAGTGTGTTATTTTTGTCAATCGTTCAAAAGGTATTTTTATGTTGTAAATTTGAACATAAAATGTATAAAGTTACAAAAAAGTTAATTTGAGGTAAACAATATTACAGAAAAAGTAATTTTTTGTGGTTGTTTTTGAGTATTGAGAGTAGTGTTTTTTTGCGCTACTCTTTTTTATTTTTGCTGAATTTTTATAAAAGGAGGATGAGATATGGAAGAGACAACAATTGATGAATTACGATTACAGGCAACCAAGTACCGAACTATTCGCTTAAAAGAGCGATTAGCGAGAATGAGTGAGGAAGAGTTGAAGGCATATCGTAAAAAACGAGCAGAGTATCAACGTAATTATAGAGAGCGTAAGAAAAAGAAATTACAAGATAAGGAGGAAAAATAATGGATTTTATCGAGTACAAAACATTAACAGTAGGATATGAAGGATTTATTTTTGATTACACAGTTGACACAGGGTGTGATGTTCAGGTTTATCATGACAGCTGCGGAAAAAAAGAGTTTATTGAGAGTGTAGAAATTTCAAGAGAGTTAGATGGAATTAGTGGTTTAATGGGATTCGCTACTGGATGGTACGCTGGCCGTGTTATCGAAGAGAGTGTTAAGCATATCTACACTGAAGATGGAAAGTTAACTATTACCGTAGGGAAGAGTTTGAAATTCCAACAGGAATGTTTTGAAATTGATAAATATGATACTCATCATGAGATTTTAATTTATCGTATTGAAGATAATGGTGAGGAGACATGTCTAGATTCCATTCAAATAATCGATAAACTTGATTATGATGCGATGTTACTCATGGTCGATGACTGGTTAGAAGGGAATTAGAAACTTATAATCGGAGATATAATTAGATTAACTCGTGATCCAGATAAATAGGGCGATTAACTCGTGTGAACAATCGAAAAGAAAAAAGGTTGAGATGTTGAACATTTTACAAATATGGAGGAAATTCAAACTATTTTGAAAGGGAAATTAAAATATGAATAATTTAATTTTTAAAAATGTGATTGTAGAAGTTTTAGTATTAAACGGGATTCCTTATTTCAATCCTTATCATGTTGGGGTTTGTTTAGGTTTAAGCGATAGTACAGTACGAGATCACTTATCAAAGATGAGTCAGAAGCAAGTTGTGAAGCTTAAAAATTCAGATGTCGATAACCTCGACATCCGAAAATTAAATAATGCAGGAGAGAATTTCTTAACAGAAAGCGGAGTCTATAAGCTAATCTTTAAATCTAATAAAGAACGAGCTGAGGAATTCCAAAACTGGGTGACAGATGATGTGCTACCTCAAATCAGACAAACTGGTATGTATATCAGTGAAAAAGATAAATTACACCTTCAATTATTCAGTGATGATAAGTTAGAAGTGGTAAAAGCTCACAAAGAGTTGATTGAATTAGAGACGGCTCCTTTAGTAAAACAGTTAGAAGAACAAGCTCCGCAGGTGGTTTTAGCAAATGCTATAACATCAAGTAGTGGATCGATATTAGTTCGTGAGATGGCGACTATTTTAAAACAAAATGGTATTAACATTGGAGAAACTCGTCTTTATCAGTGGTTAAGAGACAATGGATATGTTATTAAAGCGAATCGTAGTGATAAAAATATGCCAACTGCGAAGGCAATGAAGTTATGTGTGCTAGAGGTTAAAGAAGGAACACGTTCATCTTCTTATGGAAACAAATTAACGAAGACCACAGTAGTTACACCAAAAGGTCAGGAATATTTTTTAAATAAATTCTTAGCAAAAGAGGTGTATTAAGAATGACTGGAGAGCAAGCAAAACTAATGTATCGAATCGCTAAGCATTTTGATGCAAGAGTGTCAGCTGAGGAATTATTCGAATCTAATCAGTTCGCAGTTACTATTTTTCTATCAGATGCTTTAGTAATTTATACTGTTCCAAGTGCTACTATAGGATTAGAATTACATTTCGATGGAGAAGTGACAGGAGTAACGGATATCGCTTATCAAAGCTTATTGAGATTTAATGAGCTGCTCGATAACTTAGGAGCTCCAGTATCTTATTGCGGTCATGATGAAGCGATAAAACCAATTCTGAAACAATTAGGGTATAAAGAATCTGATAGTAGCCCGGTAGCTTCTATGTGGCGTATGTTTAATATTGAAAAATTTAAGAACTATAATGGTCTATAGGGGATTGATATAATGAATCAAGCGATTTTAATTGGACGTATTAGTAATGATTTAGACTTAAAGTATTTACCTAATGGGCAAAATTGCAAGATTAACTTTAATTTAGCGGTTAATGGAGTAAAAAGACAGGATGGGAGTCAGGAGACTGACTTCATCCCGGTTGAAATTTGGAATAAGGCTGCTGAGAACCTTGTTAAGTTTCAAACTAAAGGTTCTAAGATTGCAGTGAGAGGAAGAATTTCGGTTGATAATTATACGGATCAACAAGGGAACAAGAAGTCATTCACGAAAGTAGTAGCAAGTGAGGTTGAGTATCTTGAAAGTGCAAATAAGCCACAACAACAAACCACAGGATTTACAACTCAACAATCATTTACCAATTCATATCAATCCAATAATCCATTTGGGCAACCTGTACCGTTAAATACGGATGATTTGCCATTTTAATTAGAGAGGGAGAAATCCCTCTATTTTATTCAAAGTAAATTCAGAAGCGGGAGCTGATAATATGATAAATCAATATCAAAAGACGCAGAGATATCTTGCTAAGAATATTGAAAATATGAATGTGAAGGACTTAGAAACCTTGATTGAACTCAATTATGAGAAACGTCCTGAGCCAAACGATAATATAAGAGCTTTGATTTTTAGGATGAGTTGTGGGGAGCTTTTAAATAGAATAAATGATGGCTGTCACTCGGTGACTGCTAAGAGAATTCGTTTTGAATAAAAAAACTATTGTGGTCGGTAGGGGGAATGTATATGAAAGTTGAATTGAGTAAGTCGGAAAAAAGAAAGTTAACTAAGTCTCTGATATCTCAAGTAAAACAAAGTCAACGTGCGAATCTTGCTCTTGAAAGTCAGTTAAATATGTTAAAGATGCAACTTCAAAGGTTAAAAGCTAGTGGATTGATGGATGGTGTGGCTAATATTGAGGATAAAATTATATGTTTAGAGTTCGATATATTAAAAAACAAATTGTTTTTGACTCGTTACGAGCGAGTGATGGCTTATTTTAAAGAGGAAAATGAGACTGATTTTTATGCGTTTAAATATCGATATGTAGACGGTTTGACACTTGATGCTATTGAAGCGAAGGTTGGATATTCTATAAATACAATTATAAGAAGAACCGATAAACTGATTGAGGCGTTTTTATATTTTATGAGGTGATCGTCGTGTCAATAAACATTGATAAAATGAAAATAAAAAAAAGAGTAGCTGAAGATGTTAATTTATACATTGAATTTATTTGCACTCAATATGCCATTAAAAATCCATCTTCGGTTAGTTATGAGGAATTACATAGTTATGTTGTAGAGGAAGTGCTGAGAAAGAAAATCCAAAAAGAAGTTGTTTCAGCACTCAATTAACCTATGGTGGTCGGTAGTGTTTATAAATATTATGTTCATTAAGGGTTGTATTTAAAACGAGAACACTCAGACCTGCTATAGACATTTATATACAGTGAAAAATAAGTGAAATATAGTGTGCGTGATAAGGTGAACCCAAAATAAACGGAGAAAAGTGGTTACCTACAAAATGTAAAAGGTAACCACTGAATGCGAATGGAGAAAATATGAAGAGCATATTGCAAGAATTTCAGATTGAATGTTTAAGGAAGTTTGGAAATACAATCGTAGCTAAGAAATATGGTAAACAAAAGATTATAGATGAGTGTATGGCATATGGATTCGAGGTTAAAGTGAGGGAGTTCACAGCCAATGTTGATCCTACACACTACGTTATTGAGTTAATAAAGTAGCAATTATTTTCGCATAAAAGGAGAGTAGATGATGTGTTAAAAAGAATATTTAATTTAAAAAGTAATGTCTTCGTTTCTGGCATGATGTTTGGGATTGCATTTTTATTTTTTGTTGAAGGAAAATACAGCTCATGTGTGGTGGTTATAATGGCAAGCGCAATGTTTAATTTTTTAGAAATCAGACGGGATGCCATAAATATTAATTTTAAACCTTGCAAGAACAAGGGTGAAAAAAAGTAAAGGAGTATAAGTGATGAAGATTAAGGCAAGCAGTATTTTAAGTTCGTTTATTTCTGTGATGTTAGTAGGATGGATTTTAGATTGTTTCGGATATTTTTTCGGATGTTTAATTTGCTTGATTATTACTTTAATTTTGTTGTTAGTAGCTGGTGGCTTAGAGAAGGTAGCTAAGGTCCTCAGAGCAGTTACAGAGCAATTAACAAATCAAAAGAGGTAGTAGATAATATCGCCCCCCTGTTATTGAACGTATACAATCAAAAAGGAACCGACGGATGGATACCTCTCTGTAATGCATGGGCAATTTTCTAAGGGGGGTGTAGGTAAACTAAATATTAAAACATAGCATTCCTATGGGAAAGGATGAGTTACTTTGAACAATAAAGAAAAAACTGTGAGAATAAAGAAAGAGATAACGAGACTTAAGAAGCTTTTTTCAAAGATAGAGAAAGAAAAGAGAGATAGTGTGAATTCGTTGATTGAGAATCTCGCATTCATGACAGTTAGCTTAGAAGAACTGAGAGAAATCATTAATGAGAAAGGGTACACAGAAGAATATCAGAATGGAGCAAACCAAAAGGGTGTAAAGAAGTGCTCAGAGGTTGAAATCTATAACGTGATGATAAAGAACTATATTTCTGCGTTTAAACAGTTAAATGATTTATTACCACGAGAAGAAAAAGTTGAAGTGGATGACGGATTTGACGCCTTTATAAATTCTAGAAGAGAATAAAAGGATACCCCCCCTTCTAAAATTTTTGATGTTTTTAAGGGAAAACGTACACCGGGAAAGGGTAGGAGACAATAGTTCCGTCTACGCGCACGAGAGTTTTTTCAAAAGGTTGCGCAAAAGTATATATAAATATGATTATTTCCCGAAAATCAAGAAACACGTGGAACACTTGATAGTACTGTATTTTAACAATGTTGATTTTTAGAAAATAGGGTGTTTTTTTAGGTGCAACCCCTGGTTGCAAAAAGATGTACAAAAAATATGGTTGCATCGTAAAAGGTTGCACTAAAAATATACACTAATTATTTGACTACTAGCATTGAGGCAGATCCATATTGCTGATGCTGGTAAAAAGGTAATTTGAATAGGGTATGGAGAATGTGAAACGATTAAAGTCTAAAGAGATATTGCCGGAGTTGAAGAATGATAGGTGCAAACTCGTAGTGTTTGAGAGTATGCGTCTATCTGACATAAAATGGAGGTCTGTCCGCAACCACTTGTCCTACCTTTCTGTAACACGCAAGGATGTCTATATAGCCCCATCTCCTTGCAAATAGAGGACTAAAAATAAAAGAGGTGAGATTTAAGTGGAAAGTAAGGGTAAGATTGAAGAAGTATTTATGGAGTTTGGTATTGATGAGAGCTACAAGGCTCCAGCAATTATCATGGATATACTCTTAAATAGAGATAAGCGGGAATTGTTATTTAAGAAGTTATTAGAGACACATAATTATGACGTATCATACGACTGGTTCTATGAGTATTTTCAAGATGAACATGCAGAGCGCAAAAAGAAAAAGCAAGACTTCACGCCTATTTGTGTGGCTGACTTGCTTTCAAAATTATCTATGTCCAGTTGCGGTAATGCAGGACACTACTATGAGTGTTGTGCTGGCACTGGCGGCATTATGATAAAACACTGGGATAATTTTAGAAAGACATTATCGCCTTTCACATATAAACCCCATCTACACTTTGCTATGGTTGAAGAGTTGAGTGATAGAACTATCCCATTTCTGTTGATCAATATGATGATTCGAGGAATGAATGGAGTGGTGCTTCATTGTGACACGATAAGACGTCATTGTAAAGCAGCTTATTTCATTTGTAACACGAAAGACGACCATATGCAGTTTAGTAGATTATCTATTATCCCTCACACCTCCACTTTTGAGCGCATATTCAATGTTAAGTTCACGAGTGATGAATATATCGAGTATAAAGAATTAATGGCCTTAGAGGACGTTTATGAGCTTCTGAGAGGGATGTGACGTAAAAAAGAGTGTATGACTGTATTAAATCCCATAGCAATATAAAGTAAAAGTATAGGTGTTGTAGTTATCTGATTTTAAAATGAAGTTACTACAACACTTTTTTTTGCTACTTTGTCATACAAAATGTTAGGTAAAGTTGTTGGATGAAATGTACTGAGTTTTTTTAATACGACTGTTGGATAGGGAGGGGGTGCCCTCTTTTTTTTTATTGAACACATACCAGTGTATATGTGGGAGCCTTCCGTAATTTTTTTTCCCAAAATGGAGGTTTGAAGATGAAGAGTATTAATATTTTAAAGTAATGACTAAAATATTCTAATTTTTAGGGTATTTTCATATAAACATCCTTGTAAAAATGTGTTTTTTAGAAAACAAAGTATTGTAAAATTAAGAAGGAATTAGAAAATTAAGGAGTGTTGTCATGGCAAATTGGGCTAGAGGGCAAGTAAAGATTGCTGGGTTGAAAACAAATTTAAGAGATTTTTTATTAAGTGTAGTTGATGAGCAGGAATTAAATAAAGCAGAGTGTAGTGAAGATTTTCTTTATTTGTCAATGTCACCTGAGCTGTATAGAGGTGGATTTCACTTGCCAGGAACAAGATGTTATATTGACGGAACTGAAATAGATGTTAAGTTTAGCAAAGAGTCTTTGATTGATACTGAGCGACATATGATTTGCTTACCATTTTCGGGTGCAAATGGTATTGACGTAGCAGGGATGTTAGAGTTGGCAAAGTATTTCAATATAGACTTTGAAATGGATGTTATTGATCCCTGGGGCGGATATCAGCAGAAAACTGTTATCATAGGCAATGAATTAGTGTCAAACCAGTTCTTTGAATATAATCTATACGAAGATGATGAATAGTTTGAAGCAGGCATATTGATGCCTGTTTTTTAATATTTCAGCGTAAAATGACGATTTACAACAAATAACTCTTACTATACTATTTAAAAGTAAAGTTATAGGGAAGGGCATTATTATGAGAATAAAACCATACGAAGAATTAACAAAAGAAGAAGTCATGGAGCTTGAAGATAAGGAATTGCTTGAATACATAAACCACATGCTAGCTCACGACTACACGATGGCTAGAATTAATCGAGAAAAAGGGATTAGACGTCAGACAATTAGAGAT
>JABLTO010250248.1_pt1 | contig 37005 bp, 27 predicted proteins | sample 7160091 | NCBI WGS metagenome assembly JABLTO01 (sample SAMN14651225, study PRJNA627086) | human gut metagenome | isolation source: feces | host: Homo sapiens
AACATTATTATCGGCAAATATCTTATACCGGTTGTCATAGAAATACAGCCCGGTAATTGCATAGTTTGATTTAGGAACCTGTGGTTTTTCTTCTACCGAGATCACCTTCCCGGTTTCATCAAACTCAACCACCCCGAACCGTTCGGGATCTTCTACATAATATCCGAATACAGTGGCTTTATCCGGTGTTTCAGCAGCTTCCCGCAACAAATTGCTCAAGCCGTTACCATAAAAAATGTTATCGCCTAAAATCATAGCACAACTGTCGTCACCGATAAACTCTTCTCCCAAAATAAACGCCTGCGCCAATCCGTCTGGTGAAGGCTGTTCCTTATAAGACAACTGCAAACCGTACTCGCTTCCGTCTCCCAACAGTTTTTCAAAGTTGGGCAAATCGGTCGGTGTCGAGATAATCAGAATATCCCGGATCCCCGCAAGCATCAAAGTAGAAAGCGGATAATAAATCATCGGTTTATCAAAAATAGGCAAAAGCTGCTTGCTGGTAATCATGGTGAGCGGATACAGCCTTGTGCCTGATCCGCCTGCTAAAATAATACCTTTCATGCTTTTATTCTCCTTTGTACTCTTCTCTTTTCTTTCACAGGCTGAAGCGGCAGATAAATAAACAAATAATACAGGATACTCAGATAGGCAAGGGAATAAACTAAAGTAGTGGAAATATTCAAAGACAATAAGTTTTCTTCAATCGACTGCATCACTAGAGGAAAAGCAAACAGAGAGTATAATATTATTCCAAAATTAGAAAATTTTCCATAGCGAACATACTTATAAAGAGTTCCGTAAAACATTCCGATAATATATTGTAAAATTAATGCTCCTACTATTCCATAATCGTTTACGTATCGGCGCAATGCAGTATAAACATTCCCTCGTGTTCCATTAAAAGTAACAAACTCTAACGGACGACCGAAGAGTGGAAGATCAAAGCCCAATGTTCGTAAAATACTGTGAACACCATAAAGCGTTTCTTCTCCAAAAATAACATTTTCTGTCGGGGTGCTGGTAAGGTAAGCGTCTAATGACGGAATAGACATTCCGGCATAATAGGATATGGTGTCAAAAGCATCTTTCAGTTGTCCATAATATCCTTTCAAATAGCCAAGCAAAGCAAATGCCACTAGAAACACTGCTACTGCTCCCACCGCAAATCCGATAAAGACTGCTGCTTCCTTATTGCTCCAGTTGTTGCGTTGTTTTACAAAAAGGAATCCCATAATAACCGATGAAGCCAGGATTTCAATAAAAAATGTTCTTCCAGTTCCCAAAATACCGATAATAAAGTAAAAACCTAGAGGAAACAAGTAAAGTAAATAATATGGTCTAAATTTGAAAAAAACAATATTATACAGAAAAACAAATATAAAAACATATTCAAGCATTTTACATATTAAATGAAGATGACCATATAATTTGCCCAGACTATTTCCCGGAATTAACAAATAATCTCGAGCATATTTCAACAGCAAATCATATCCCCCCGGATTGCCGGCCAATAGGGAAATTTCATATGTTTTCTTAAAATAAAGTAACACTGCCGCTGCCATAAAAGCAAAAATCAACAATAAAACCATAAAAGGTATATGAATAGGTTTTTTCTGCGTCACATGAGTCTGTGATCTTTGGATATCGGCAACGTGAGAAAAACGAGAATCAAATGCATAACTTACAGTCAATTCACCGACGCCGAAAGCAAGCAAGCAACCTATTATAACAATTAAGGTAATCGGAGAAAGTGCAAATCCCCACTCTTCAATATTAAACGTTGCCACTAAAGTACTAAATATAAATACTCCGCAGGTAAGCACCCATGGAGACAGGATATCTCCTTTTGAACATATAAAAGCGATTGCAAGCATCACGATCAATGCAATCAGCAATATATAAATCAAATTCTCATCCCCCCTATGGTTAGATCAATTTGCGGATACAACATTCAAATGAAAAACTTCTATTCATTTAGAAAAATGATCAGTCGCTAATGTTACCAATTCAGCAAGCTACTTTGCCAAATAAGAAAAGAAGTGTAGCCTTTCTGAGAGTCTGAAACAAAGCCACTTTTGTTACAGCCATGCAACACAAACAGCTGTATCCGTATTTTCCAATTTTTCTAAAGAGTTATTAAGTAGTTTTTTAGAGGATTTTTCAAACTTTTCTAAAAATACAATGCTGGAGCTATAATCCGCCAGTTCTGCGACAGCAGCGTTTTCAGCCGGTGTCGGTGAAAGCAGCAATATATAATCATATTTGTCTTTCAGATTCTCAAGCGCTTTGGATATTCTACCCGGTACCAGCAGATTGGTTACCTCTGCTCCCGAAAGCAATGTCAAATTTTCCTGTTTCGGCAAGCAAATTTCTTGCCCGGAAATATTTGCAACAGCTACCCGATCATTTAAATCCGCAAACTCTCTGATGACACTTTCCATTGCCATACTTCTATTGTTCCATGCGGAACAAATTGTAATAACAGAAATACCCGTACGCCCGGCTTCTCTGATCATATAGCAAGCTGTATCGTACGCAGTATTTTTGCCTTCCACAAAATCAGGGGCATATTTTGACGTAATAATGCTTTTAGATACCACTTTTGAACTATACAAAAACTGAATAAAAACAATTAAAACGGATAATAAGCCACCCAATAAAAAGCCTAAAATAATATATTTTTTCAGACTCGAATTTACACTGCCCTCAGAAATTTGTGTCGCCTGATTTAATACAACATACTCACTATCTTTGGACAAAATTTTAACAGATTGATTTGCATAATCTATAAAGCTTTTTAAAAAAAGCGGGGCCTGTTTTAAAGCATACTCTTTATTGTCAGCATGAACAGAGACGGTAAAGGAAAACTCATAATTAGGAGTATTGTTCATTGGATTGCAAAGAATTACTTCCCGAAGCCAATCAGCTTTATCAATCTCACCCATACTCTCCCATTGTGCATGAAATTTATGCATCTCAAAATTTTGATCTGCCAACACTACAAACTCAGAAAGAACCGGATTGCGAAACCAAATATCATTATAATTTTGATATTTTTCATTATTGGTTGTTGCATCAATATAGGTTGCATGGTTTTTAAATTCTACCAACTGACTGGAAATAATTTGAGTAGGAGATGACACATTAGCAACCTTGCCGCTTTTATACACTCCCATTCCCGCACTGAAAATAACAGCGACAATCAATACAAACCACCAGCGCTTTAACAGAAACTTAAATAACTCACCAATAGTATATGTTCCTTGCATTTTTACATCCTCCGTTTATTTTGATTTTTGCATTCTTCTTTTTTTCTTACTCAAATAAAAGAAGTATATTTTAGATAGATAGACAAGCCTTGTCATCTTTTTATAATAAAAAAGTTTAGCCACTGTATATTTTGTTCTCGAAAAAGATTGCAGTTTTTCTAACGTTTCCTCGGTCAGCCTTGTCTGATAAAACTTTTCTTCTCTGATCTGCAAAAGCTTTTCCGCTTTTTCTTTCACAGAATAGGGACAATTTGGATTGTCCAATCGAACTAATATCTCAACAATATTAGCAATGAGATTTTCTTCCTTTTGAAGCGGAACAACTTTTTCTATTTCAATGGCATCCAGCATATCCTGTTCGGCTTCTGACGCCAAAACACAGGCATACAGTTGATTGTCGTTATATTTCTTTGAAGTACTGAATCCTTCTCTCTGATAATGAACATATTCCACAGAAGGATTTAAAATCATTTTGCTTATTTGAGAATATAATAAAGAATTAAAAATCCAGTCTTCATATCCCATTTTGCACTGTTCATTAAAAACAAGCTTTTTTTCCTTTAAAAAAGCTTGTTTATACAGTCCGTTCCAGATCATGTTAAAAGCGCCGGAATTTCTGCACTCAATATAATGCTTTGCCAAACTTTCCAAAGTAATAACTGTAAATTGTTTCGCAACCTGCTGGCGATTATCTACAAAACCACCAGTAAATGTTTCTTCAACACGATATCCGTATTTGACCACATCTGCGTCATGCTCTTTTGCAAGGGTATAGTTTTCCTCCAACAGATTCGGCAAATATTCATCGTCATTATCAATAAATGCAAGATACTCTCCGACAGCAGCTTTCATTCCGGTATTGCGTGCAGAACATATTCCTCCGTTTTCTTGATGAATCACCTTTACCCTGGCATCTATTTGCGCGTATTCATCACAAACAGCACCGCTTCCATCCTTAGACCCATCATCTACTAAAATTAGCTCAAAGTCCTTAAAAGTCTGATTTAGTACGCTGTCTACCGCCATGCGAAGAAACTGCTTCGAATTATAAACCGGCATAATTACGCTGATTTTTGGCATTATATTCTGATCCACTCTTACTTTACCCGCCTTGCATAATAATCAATTGTCCGCCGAAATCCATCGTCTAACGATATCATCGCATGCCATCCGGCAGCAACCGCTTTATCCGATTTAAGCAAACCGACTTTATGTCCCAAATATCCCGCTTTTTGGGTGGGATCAATCTCCTGAAAAGTCGCGTGAATGTTCTTTTCTGGATAGAGAGCACATAATTTAAGAGCCAAGTCTTTGACAGTAATAATCGCATGATCATTAGATATATTATAGACGAAATCCTCAAAATTCAAAAGAACCATCCAAAGACCGGTTACTAAATCAGATAAATATGTCAGACATAAAACACCGCTGCCATCGCTGTTCATTTGTATGTTTTGATCATGTAAAACATTATTAATGAAATCTCCGACCACGCGTCCATCTCCAATGGCGATGCCGGGCCCGTAAGTATGAGCTATCCTGGCAATCTTACAATGCACACCATATTGGTGTGCATAAGAGGCACATATTGTTTCAGACATGCGCTTGCTTTCCGGATAGCATGATCTCACCAGTGTCGGATCCATTGCTCCGTAATCATCTTCCTGAATGAAGTCCTTTGCACTGTCCGCTTTCCCGTAAATTTCCCGTGTGGACAAATACAAAAAGCCCTCCGCTTTTTTGTCAACCGCAAGATCCAGCATATTCATCGTTCCAATCGTATTTGCTGCGATTGTTCCAACCGGATCGGAGACAAAGGAGCATGGGCTTGCCTGACTGGCTGCATGTATAATATAATCCACTTGCTCTTCATACCGAACAGAAGCACACACATCTTGTACCAATAGCTGAAAATCAGAACGACTCAAAAGTTCCCCGAAATGTTTTTTCGCTTTTTCGCCGTTTCGAACCAACGCTAAGACTTTTATGTTCATCTGTTTCGTATCATTTAAATAAAGCAATGTATAGCACAAATACGAAGCAATCATTCCGCTTGCTCCGGTAATCAATACGGTTTTATTCGCCAGCTTGTCCCATGAAACGCTGCTTTGTGTAATATTCTGCAAATCCTCTAAAATAACCGAATCTAAAGATAACATTCTTTTTTCCCCTATCATAACCCCAAAATTTCCTGACTCTCACGCAGGTCATAGAGTGCTTTAAAGATGTAATAATCATCCGGAGTGGTAATTTTAATATTCGTTGACTCACAGGGCACGAAATATAGCTTCTTTCCTAATGTTGTCATCAACGTACAAGTATCAATCGAAATCGATTCCGGCATAGATTGACCTTTTTCGTGTGCCCACAGAACATCTTTAAAATAAAAACTCTGCGGTGCTTTGCCAATATATAATTTATTGCGTTCAATCGTCGATTCCACCGTCTTACCGTCTGTACTCACTACGCCCGTCTCGGTAAACGGATCCGCAGTAATTGCATTTCCGTGTTCCTTTACGCAGGCAATATTTTCCGTAATCAGTTTCGCGGTTATTAAAGGGCGAACTGCATCGTGCATTAAAACGATATCATCTTCTCCGCAAAATTCCTGTAATGCATGCAAAGCAATCAATTTCGATTCCTGTGATGTACTGCCGCCGGTGACAATCTTTTTTACCTTGGTAATATTGAATTTATAAATTAAATTTTGTAAATAATCTTCCCAGCCTTTTACGCACGGAACAATAATCATATCGATATCCGGATGCTTTTCAAAAATTTCCAATGTATAAATGATAATCGGTTTGCCGTAAAGTTCCAAAAATTGTTTTGGCTTTGCCGTGTTTTTCATTCTCTGTCCGGTTCCGCCTGCAAATATAATGGCTGCATTCATACGAATTCCCTCTTTTAATTTTTAGTATTCCCGAAACATTCTTGATATATAAAACGGTCCGCGGCAAACAGGCAACCATGCAACCGTCAATTGTGAAATTATTATACTACATTTTTCGTCATTTGTCATCCTATAAAACAAAATACCAAAATATTTACACCAAACGATATCACATCACACAGAAAAAGAGTTCATATCTCATCTGACTTTGACATTTCCGTATGATGTAATCCGTAAAATGCCTATGAAATCACTATTTTATTTTAATTGTAAATGCCCCTAATGTCAAGATTATTTCCGAATCGTTCATAAATCGAATTGTCAGATTCTAACAGGGGCAAAGAAAAAGGCAGCAAGACATTACTTGCAGAAAGCAAAGAAAGTTGTGCTGTACCCGAAGCCAAATTTTTTCAAATAAAGTGAAAGAAGCGCCGGTTAATCGGCAGTCTGATTCTTTATTTCAGCAATTTATAAACTGGTTGAAGTTAGTACAAACAGCACTTTTTACGCTATGAATAGCGTAAAAAGTGCTGTTTTGCATACATTGTTTTGAATCGCTCTGCAAGGATATTATAAAGACATTAAAAATCCGGCAATTTTCTCCGCCAAAATTTCATGTCCCGCATCATTCGGATGTAATCCGTCCGGCAAATATTTCTGCTGGATAATCGGCACACACGGCTGCAATCCGGAACAGGCGAACAAATCCAACACCGGAATGGAGTAGTATTCTGCCACTTCACGGATGATTGCAACATAACGATACAAAGTCCCGACATCCTCCTTCTTATTGCCATCCCCCCGCAGATTATCTTCATTACAACGGTGCAATGGCGTAGCCATCACAATTTTTGCCTCCGGATATTTGTTGATTAATGATGTAAACAAAACGTGCAGCGCGCCGTAAAAGGTATCCGCCGTCCGATCTTCCATTTTCCCAAGCGGTGCATCTCCGTGACCGAAATCATTGGTCCCGCCGAACACTACTATTGCATCGGCATCCGGATTCATTCCGTCCACACGAGAGGAGAAATTCTGATCCCAAATAGGCTCCGCAGAAGGCGTATGCTGCAATGCGATACGAGTACCTCCAATTCCGTAATTTCGGCATTCTGCGCCGTATCGTTGTGCAACCAAATCGGTGAAACGCTTTTCTGTTGCGCTGGTTCCGTGACCTTCGGTAATGCTATCCCCTAAAAAATTAATTTTACTTCCCTTTAAATTCATGTCATCACTCCGCTTATATTTAAAATAATACAAACAAACCGGCTCCATCTTAAAATAACATGAAGCATATTTTGTTTATAGTAATATCATAATATTGCTTGTCAGTCAATACAAAATTTCATTGTTTTATCATTTTTGCCGTTTCATATAAAAATTCTTGTCCTTTTTTGACAACAAAACAATCCGTAAAGTTTCGGAGAACATGATAGGAAAGATAATCAATTCATGATTGGAAGAAAACCTTAAAAGCACTTCACCCGCTATTCTTATTCAACATCCGAACCGCTTTTTATTTTATACATTGCTTTAAAAATGTAACCGCCATCTTAATATCTGCCGCCGGATTTTCGCCTACTTCTCGTTCAATGGTAAGATACCCATGATAATCAATATCCGACAAAGCTTTCAAATAACGCGGGAAATCTACAAATCCCATTCCGAGCGGAAGTTCCAAATAGGTTTGTTCCGGATTCGCTTTTGTTCTCTCCAGCTTTACGCCATCCTTGGCATGGGTATGGACAATATAATCTTTTAATATATCCACCGCGGCGACAGGATCATCCCCCGACAGCATAATCAGATTTGCCGGGTCAAAGTTGACTGCTACCCCCTTAGAGCTTAATCCATCCAAAAATTTCTTTAACCGATCAGCCGGTTCCGGACCTGTTTCTACTGCAAAATATGCATTATTTTGATTGGCATACTCTGCCAACTGATTACAAGCCTCTTGCATCGTTTTATATTTCTCACTATGAATATCCTCCGGCACTACTCCAATGTGTGTAGTAATAATGTTCGTTCCTAAATTCAAAGCAGTATCCACAATTTTTTTAGATTTTTCCACACGGGCAGCATTTTCCTCTTTATTTTCGAAGCCATGTCCGCCCAAATCACCGCAGATGGCTGAAATTTTGATACCGTAAGCATTTAAGATATTCTTTTTTTCTTTGAGTATTGCCGGCGTCACTTGATCCGGTGCCAAATCACCGCTAACCGCGTAAATCTGTACACCATCAATTCCTAATTTTGCCGATTCTGCAATCGCCTGCTCAAAGGGCAATTGAAATCCGTCTGCTAATACACCGATTTTAAAATCCATAAGTAATCACCGTTTCCTTTTAAAATTGTTTTGATATTACATTTTTTTACGCAAATCGATTCTTTCATAAATCGTCTGATTCATTTTTGCAGCCGATACGCCCTCTTTGATCAGAGTAAGAACACCGATCACTTCCTCGCATGAAACCGCTTCAGGCTGGCAGTCATCTTCCACGCAGTTTTTAAAGTAACGCATTTCTTCATAATATCCATCGGTTGAAACTAAATTAATGCCGGTATCTTCGGCGGCGGCTGCCGTTGCATAATCCACAACGGTGCCGTCTGACAAATACCCTTTCATTCCATTTCCATCCAGACAAATAATTGCGTGTTCAAAGCAAACACGAAATCCCGCCTGAAATGGGAAATTATCGCAATCAAACCACGCCGCCTCTGCAAATATCGTTGCATTATTATATTCATACTGTGCAATATAATGATCCGGATAAGTGTTTTCTTTTACCTTGCTTCTTGTCACATGACACTCATTCGGTTTTCCTAACAAACTATATATAAAATCACAATCATGAATATGAAGATCATAAGGAACAAGTCCGCTTTTTGATTCGTCCAACATCCAGTTATTCCATGACCACTTCGGTGTAGCGGAAAGTCTCCAGAAATGTCCCTGCAATAATTCACCGTATTTTTTAGATTTATAAAATTCTTTGAGCACCATATAATCTTTCATAAAACGAATAACATGAGCAACCATTAACTTTACATGGTTGTCTTTCGCAATCCGGTACATTTCAGCGACATCCTCCGAGTTGAGAGCAGCGGGTTTCTCTGTCAACACATGGATTCCTTTTTTCATTGCTTTAATGCTGTGCTCTTTGTGCAAATATGAAGGCGTGCATACATCTACAATGTCTAATGTTTCATGTTCTAACAGTTCATCAATATCAGCATACACCTTTTCGTTTACTGCTTTTTCAACTGCCAAATCAGATCGTATGTCGCAAACCGCCACCAATTCTACGCCTTCCATTTTTCTCCAGTTAGCCAGATGAACGCTTCCCATTCCACCCAGACCGATTAAAGCTACCTTTAACATTTTATCACCTTTCCTTTTTATCTGCTGTTGTTCAGTATCCATTTTAAAAGCATTACCTTATTCATTGTTTAGAAGCTGCCAATATACATAGACCGGCACTGCTGACCACCCATGGCACAAACTGCCCGCATTGTCAAAATCATCTGCACCTTTTTCGGTCTCCCAAAAAGAAGTAGCGCCTGCAAACAGCATCTTTCCCCAAATATCCTTGATCTCTGAACGAATGAGGGGATAAACAGACGGTTCTGTGAGCAAAGCTTCGTAAGTGAAAATTTTAGAACTCAATGTAGCGTGAGGGGAAAAACTTCTGTTTGCCAATCCGGCAATCAACTTGCTGCGATGCGGGCTTCCTATCCCGCTAATGACTGCCAATGCCTGCACCAGTTCGGGACAACGGGAATCCTCATCGCTGACGCGGTATCCTTTCTGCTTTTCATCCCAAAAAGTCCGATTGATTTTCTGTTTCAATAGATCGTACCGGTTCTGTATCTGTTGTCGCTCTTCATATATTCCCAGTATTTCGGACAAAATTTGATATCTTTGAATAGCATAAGCATAAAACAAATTTACCAGGCAATCGGTTTCCTTTCCTGACAATGCCGCCGTGCCGTCTAAACCATCCGACCATTCATAAAAATTCCAATAGCCTTCCCCGCTAAAAAGAGAAACCAACCCGTTTTTCATATGCTGACAAAAGGTTTCCATGATGATCCTTGCCGTCGGAAGCCACTTTTTCCCAAACGCAGTATCCCCGCTTTGTGTCACATACTCCTGCAAACTAATCACCCACATTAAACTAAACACCGGTATGACAACCGGCACACGGGCAGGCGCACACAGTTCCAGCAAACCATCCGAGCGAATCCCCAATCCCAACAGGCGAAGTGATGCTTTCGGAAAAGCGTATTCCCTAAACGCACCGTAACCGGCAAGCATTTGCGTGCGGGAATCCATGGCATAAAGAGCTTGTTCCCGCCAAGGGCAATCTTCGTAGTGCTCATGCATACACAATCTTAACGTTTCTACTCCGGTGGCGTATATCTGATATTCCAGAGCGTCTAACCCTTCAGGCTGTTGTGCTGTCCGAAGCGGATAAGGCGTTTCGCGTAACCCGACATAGCGGATCATTACGCGGGAAGTGTAAAAATGAAGCTGTAAATATCGTCCCACCAGCCGCGTCAGGTAATGGATAAAATGGTTACTCCCTTTTACCGCGTAATAGGAACATCCGAAATGTCGTCCGCCGACAAAGCTGCGTACCCGCAGATCGTCAAGATGTTCGCCATACCCAATATCGATCAGGCAATCTTCCTCTACCTCTATATCCAGTTCCAGACAGCCGGCACGCTCTTTTTGCAGATCCACGATCACGTACACACCATCCGCATCTTCGGCAGACAGCGAAATGTTTTTTTCTCCCAATTCAGTTGCCCGAAACGGCTGTGCCTGTAAAAATGAATGGTAAATCCTCTGTGCGGCTGTTTGCTCTCGATTTTTGCAAAGAAAGTTGCCTGCCGCAATCAATATAGCCGGACATCGTTCTTTCAATTCCAGTTTTTTTATTGGTCTTGGGTAATAAGGACCGGGTACAGACAATACCCGTGCTTTTCGGAAACCAGACGGAGATAATGATTTTTGCCAATCGTCCTGCTTCCTGCTGTCATAGCAGAAAGTAAACCCCAACTGCCCGGTAATCATCTCCCGCTTGCCGCTGCGGTAGCTATATTCCTCCCGTACCAGCGTATCTTCACCGCTGGCTGCCAGCACCCTGTTGCCCTCTTTTAATTCGAAAATCAACGAAGGGGTTTCCTTCCGATATGTACTGCTGTCCTCAAACTGACAATAAGCGAGTACCGCTAAAATATTCCCCCCCCGACGAAGTACTGCGGCAGGAATCTCCAGACAATCCGCCACTTTATATTCTTCATAATCAGGATATTGCCCGAAACCTATCATCCGGCCGTTCACCCATACCACATAGTTACTGTGACAGCGAATATGTAACCGTAATGATCCGTCCTTTTCTGTTTCAAACAATTGGTGGAAATTAAGATACTGATTGACCGTTGTATCTTCTGCCCAAACAGATTTTGCTTTTTGAAACATGCTATCTGCGCTCCTTTTTCATCCGGGTAAGATCATCCTTTTATCCGACCAATCCGGACCGTTCTACACTCTCTACAAAAAAGCGCTGCATCACCAGATAAAGAAGTACCGGCGGCAAAATGACCAATAAGACACCTGCGCTTTTCAAACACATCATATAAATCGGATTATAGCTCAAAGCATCTCCTATGTCCCAATCCTTCAAAATCAGATTGGTTAAATCCGCTATATACAGATATTGTACAGAAAGTAGATGGCTGCTGCCGGTCAGCATTCCTGAAACCACATTGTCATTATAGGTCCAGACAAATGAAAACAACATAACAGTGACAACAGTTGCCACAGCATTCGGTACCATAATACCGCCGAATATGCGCAGATGACCTGCACCGTCCACATAAGCCGCTTCTTCTATTTCTTTGGGCATATTGCGAAAATTCTGGCGAAAAATATAAATAAACAACCCGTTTTTGATTCCGTTTCCGGTCAAAGAGAGCAGAAAAATCGGCCAGTAACTGTTAATCATATTGAGCGGCTGTCCGGTTATCATATGAAACAACCCGAAAATATCAAAAGATTTAAAGTGAAGATAGGTAGAAGCCATATATAATTGCGGGGGCACAACTATTGTAAAAATCACCATTGCAAACAGCAGCCGCTTCAGCGGAATATCAAATCGGGCAAATCCGTATCCTGCCAACAAACAACAGAGCGTTTGCAGTACAGTTGCAGTTGTTACTACCAATAAAGTAACCGCCAAACTGCCGGGATAATCAAGCATCTGCCAAGCCAGCGAAATGTTTTCCATTGAAAAGGTACGCGGTATCAATACCACCGATCCGTCATTCATATCCGCTGTTCCCATAAAACTGCGGGTAAGCAGTTGAAGTACCGGATAGAGAATCATAAAACATAAACCAATCAGCACAACGGTCCGCAGAATGTTCCAAATCCACTTCGGCACCTGATAGCGCAACACTTTTGGTATGATTTCCCGCCTCATCCCAATCTCCTCCTTTCCGCTACTTATCATAATAAAACACCTTCCTGGAAATCAATCCGGCAACCACAATTAAGATAATCGAAACAATTGCAAAATAAATCCACGCCAATGCACTGCCGTATCCGAACTTTATCCCTTTAAAAATAGTATTCTGCACATATTGCAACGCCTTATTAGAAGAACTGAAAAAAGAGTCCACAATGGTATAAACGACATTCACCAGGATCATCGGAGAAACCATCGGAAATGTAATTTTCCAAAAAGCTTCCCATGCAGTTGCTCCTTCCATATATCCGGACTCATATAAGCTGGGCGGAATAGCATTTAATGCAGCCAGAAAAATAAAAATCTGGATACCCGAACTGGATAAAATCGCAAACAAACGCTGCATGGGTGCAACAAGATATCCCGCCCAGCTTTCCGGCATTCCCATCTCTACAATATATTGTTCAATCTGCATTCCTTGTATCATACCCGAAACGGAATCGCTTTCGGATAAAACCGATGTAAGCTGGGAAGTCTGCACACTTGCCGCGGTCTGTTGAAATTGTTGAAACACTCCGGTAGATAAAATGACTGTCAGAAAGAAAATCAGTTTCACCAGTTTGTTTCCCCGAAATTTCTTATGCAAAATCACTGCCGTAAAAAAGCTGAACACTAATACAAACGGGACATCCGACAGTAGCTGTAACAAGGAGGAAGACAGCGCAACCGGAAATTCTGCATCAGAACGAAATGCATAAAGAAAGTTAGAAAAGCCTTCCCATTTCAGAGCGTAGCCCTCCGGTTCAATCGTTACTGTATGAAGGCTAAAAATCAAGGTTTGTGCCACCGGAATCACAAAAAACAAAATCAGACCGATAAACCAAGGTATAATAAAAGCCGTTCCGATCAGTTTCTTTTTTGTTTTCATTTTCATGACTGCTATCCCTCCTCTCGGTTTTCCAGACGAAGGAAACTGCGCGGCTCAACCTTGGCGCCCGCTGCTGTCACTGTCTGTTCTGAATAATTAACAAGGATTTGCGTACCATTCTCATAGGTCGTCGCCGTACACTGAGGTGTCAGATATTCATGGCGGATAATCTGCATCGCATTTAAACCGTTCAAAGCCTTTGACAAAACAATTTGCTTTTGCACCGCATCCTCCATCCAATTCTGATAATAAACCGAAAACAGCTTCGGCGCAAATACACCGTTTAACTTGGTAAGGTCCGTATAGGAAAGCTGATAAGCCAGTCCCGCCCCATATTCTGCAGCTTTCAGCAAATCTTCATCTCCTGTTGAAGAAAGATTAACAGGAGAAATTCCATAATCGGCAAGTCCATGTATCACCATCTGATAAAAAGGAATATCCTGTCCGCCTGAACGATAATTGCTTCCGCCCATGGGCACTGATAAAATATGGCTTCCATATTGGAACGTGTTCATATTTGCCTGTTCCAGCATGATCTTTCTACCGTTTTCCGAAATCGTTTGCAAGCTTTGTGAAGCAATCTTCGCCCCGTTTTGACGGTCGGTTTCCTGATTTTTATTGTAATCAGCATAAGCGGCATTTCCCAAATCCCGAACAGAAATACCCGCATTCTGATACTGGGCCGTCTTTTTTAACACCGTTTCCGTCAGCGCAGGCAAGCGGTTTACCGAAATTAGATAGCCTTTTTCGTCATCTGACAAAACAGTACGTACATATTGCTGATCTAACATTTTGGCTGCATCCCGGGAAGGAGAAACTCCTTTGACGGTATCTAATGATAAAAAGCTGACATCCAGGTAAGTATCAAACGCGCTGCATAGCGTCGTCAGCTCCTTTTTGGTCCCCAGCGAACCGATTGCCTTAATCTTTTTCGGAATGGTGCGGACAATGCCGGATCCAAACCATCCGGACAGTCTCAGCACAACCCGCTCAATTCCCTGCCGGTTAAAATATTCCGCCATTTCCTGCGCATTCTGATAGGTAGTCAGCGGTGTAACGCCGGTATAATTAATCCCCATAAAATTTTTGCTACTTTCAATCGCACCAATTGTTTCCAAATAAAAGGGAATCTGTTCAGAAAGCATCTGCGGCGAAGCATCTTCTTTATCGGTTAAATATTTACGATAAGTGCGAGCCATACCGGAATAATCAGCATCTGCGCCGTCTAGAAAACAATAGGCTACCGTCAACGATGTTTTGGAAAGATTTTTCTGGTAAACGCTAACCGCAGTCGGTACCGATGTGACCGAACTTAAATCCATTGTATCCTGCGCACAAACGGTAAAACCGGCATATGTTGTATGATAACTGCTTGTTTTCCCAGCCGGAAGTGCATGTAACACACTCAGTGCCTCTCCCTCCTCAACCACTGCAAGGAAAGCGCTGTTCTCTTCCTTCATGCCAAATACCGGCATTAAAACCGGTCGTGCAGAATTCTTTTCAAACGGTTCTCCTACACTTGCATCAGCATGATAAACCGCAAGATCCATATTCTCAGAATTCGTTCGGTTGAAATCCAAAATCACACCGCTTCCGTCCGGCATGAAGGCATACCCGTCAGTTCCCTGCTTGTAGGCTCCGAAAAAAGGCAGCAACTCAATATTCAAAATCGGACTGTCCGCCGGATACTGTACGTCTTCCATAATAACTTTCGCACGAAACCAGCCTTCCTCCAAAGTATATTCCACCGGAATCACAAAGCCGATTTTTTCCGACGCTTCATATTGAATTCCGAATTCTTTGCAGTCTGCTCTGAGATCTTCCTGTGTATACCCAGCCTCCGAAAAAACTTGAATCAATTCGGTTTGCTTGGAGCCGAACACATTGCTTTTTCTAAGATAGCTGCTATCCTCCTGCTTTTCAAAACAAGTAAGAAATATCTCTTTTTGTTCTTCGGTCAGCGAATTATTTTTTAATATCAGTTTCTCCGCCCTGGAAACAGAAAGCTGTTCCGGAATATCTTCCCAGGTCATCGAAATATCACCGAGTGTGTACTCGATCCGTACCCCATTATCAAGACGATATATCTCATACTGCTCCTGCGCCGCACAATCCTCATAGCTGTTTGCTGTACGAACATTTCTTCCGTAGACATAAGAAATCTCAAACTGAGCCCGCATATAGTCCTTATAATCTTCTCCTGCGATTACGTCTTGGTCAATATCCGCCGGATTGGATGAAAAACGTTTGCCGGTCAGTTTATTCTCTACATAGATATTCAGTTGATCCATGTTCACCATCAGCCTGTATGTATCACCTTCCGCCGCAGTGTACAATCCGCTTTCTGCGATAGGCTCCCCCCGCTGTATCTGCTTCCCGTCATCCGGCTGCACAGTTGTCCCGCAGCCGATCAATCCGGCAAATAGGCACAAAACAACCGATAAAGATAAAAAACGTTTGATCACGATAACCATACCTTTCCGATATTACGCCGATATCTACTGATCATATCCGTATACTGATCTCCTTATACGCTGAAAGGACAAATGAAAGGAGGATACTGAATATATTATAAAACACCATTACAATAAAAATAATTACAACAGCTGCCGCCAGCGTTAATATTAATGTACCGATCGTTTTCATAAAACTATAATCATGTATGCTCATAATTCCGATAAACAGCAATATACCAAACCATATCCAGGATGCTGCCGTTATCATAGTGTAATACACAAGTCCTGTCGTAGTAAACACATGCGATAAAAGGATATTAACCAGTCCCAGCAACGTCATAGGCAAAGACGCATATCCAAATACCTGTACAATATCCGAAAACCGTCCTTTTCCGTCCATCAGAGTCGTCACCGACCAGTTTCCTACGCAAAACAAAAGGAATAGGAAAAACACACTGCGAAATTCCCGAAAAATATTAAGCGGGACGTCAAAATCAGTATTAAAAAGAAATCCTGTTCCGATTTTAGAAAGGACATTCGTTAAGAACCAGCATCCCAGAAAAAGAACTGCAGCTCGGCTTGTACCTTTCTTTTCATGCTTTAAATCCCAAAAACCGTCAAAGGGGTGGAACAAGACATAAAAGGCATATTTAATGCTGTCAGCCATGTCATTTCCCCGCCTTTCTTTTAGTACGTTTTCCAAGCCATGTAATCAAACCGACAGCCAAAAGGACTAATATGACAAGACACGGCAGCAGAACATGCAGATTTTTTCGCATCCACTCTCCCTGATACTGCTCCAGCGCCTTTCCGTATCCGATGATGACATCATCACCGCGGTAATTTCCCTTTCGGAAATATTCCATCGCCGTTTGATAATCCTCTTTTTGATAATAAATCCGTCCCATGTAAATATATGCCAAATCAAATCCGGAATCATACTTCAACACGTTTTTATACAACGCAAGACTTTTATCATATTCACCGGAACGATAGTATTGCCCCGCTTGCTGTATACTCTTTGCATAATCAGCCATCGAAAATACTGTAAGTGTATTACTAAGACTGTCTAATACATAAAGCTTATCATTGTAATAGCGGATTGCCGAGGGACTTTTAAAATTCCCCTGCAAATCCTCTTTTCCGCCAAAAGCATAAAGCAAATTGCCGTCAGACTGAAAAACATAAACACAGCCGGATGCTTGATCCGTATAATAAAAATTTCCGTTCTGATCCGCACAAATACAGGTAATTTGAGAATCTTCAGTAATCTGTGCCATGTTTTCCGCTTCCGGCAAAATATCAGTGCCTCCCGGATTCAGCCGCTTGACCTTTTTGGTTTCATCCGTAGCCTGTGTGACTGCATAAATAAAATCTCCGTCATCCATATAAAGATTACTGTATTCCAACGGAATAAACTGCACGGTCTTTTCCCGCTGCTCTTTAGTCATTAACTGACGCCATATCATATCAAACGGTGTTGTTACCACACGGTTGGACCCTACAAAAGAAGAAAAATTACCTTCCGGGGTAAACTGCATGATACCGTTAACCTGCCCCCGTGCTACTACAAATAATCTGCCTGCACTGTCTACCGCCAGCTTACGAGGATAAAAGACGTATCCTTCTCCAAACACATCGTTCTCTTCTACTGTAATGTTTTTTACCCACTGCCTGCTTTCCGTTAAAACAACCACTCGATTGTTTTCGGTATCCGCAACATACAGATTTCCGTTTTGATCCGCAAAAACACCCTCGGGCTTCTGAAAATTCTGCTTTTCTCCGTCCGCGGTAAAACTGCTTATTTCTTCCAAAACAATACCGTCTGCGTTTAATACCAAAATCCGGGAATTTCCGGTATCCGCTAAATATAATTTTCGGTCCGCGCCGATACAGATATCCCCCGGAGAGGATAATCCAAGTTTAACCACCTTGTCAATTAAAAAAGGGGCGGGACATTCTACTTGTCTTTCCTCACTCTGATAGGAAATATAATGGAAAGAGCGGTAAGGCACATATGCCGATACGTTAAAAGCAGAAACCATAGCCATGGTACATGCTGCTGTACATATCATACTAGCCAGACGCCTGCCGTGTTTTTTCATACAAAAGAGCATGTTGTTCCGCCAAGTGCTCTGACAGAAACATCCAATGCCCGCGTCACCACCTTTTATCAAAATTCCATCCGACTTATTTGATACCAGACGCCGTCATCGTTTCCATAATCTGCGACTGAGATAAAATAAAAAACAATATCGGAACAATCATTATCACCACTCCGACCGCAGCCCCGGCACCTGCACGAGCAATTCCGCCGGCAACAACCTGACTCAGTGCATATGGCAGCGTCTTCAGTTCTTCACGATAAATATACGGAGAGCTGGATATACTCCAAAGCGACTGAAAAGAAAAAATTGCCAACGTGAGCCAAGCCGGTTTTACATTCGGTACTACAATACGGAATAATATTCCGTATTCGCTTGTGCCGTCGATACGCGCAGCATTCAATAAATCCTCCGGTATCTGCACCATAAACTGCCGCATCAAAAACAATCCCAAACTGGTGGCAGCCGCCGGTATGATCAGCGCAAGATAACTGTCAATCCAACCGAGTGCCGACATCGTAAGATAATTTACAATATCACCGACCAGAGGAGTAAACATCAGCGCCGCAGTCACCAGTCCGAACAATGCACCCATGAACGGAGCTTTGCTTTTTGCCAGAGGAAAAGCCGCCATAGAGCAGACCACAATGTTCAAAACCGTGCCGCAGACTGAAATCAAAATCGTATTAAAAGCGTATCTTGTAAACGGCACCCATGAACTGTTCATCAAATCGAACAGCATTTTAAAGTTCCCGATTGTCGGATTTTGAACAAAAAATCGCGGCGGATATAAGTATAGTTCACTGGTCGGTTTAAAAGCCTGGCTTACGGTCATAACCAGCGGCAACACGCTGAAAAGTCCGAAAACTGCCAACAGGATAACGATGAAACAAGTCACTGCCTTGGAGCGATTTGCATGTTTTCCTGTCCTGCCGTGATGTAACATAATGAGGACCATTCCTTTCTTTTGACTCAAGCGATTCCTTCGATTCGATTATACAGAAATCACCCGGATTCGCTGTATCGGCAGCTATTTTCCAATCCTTTTCACCAATATCTGTGCAAGCCGATTCACAGCAATACAAAGCAAGAACAGAATAACGGCGATTGCGCAGGCATAACCACGCTGAAATCGGATAAAGCCGTAATCTCGGAGATGATGCATAATCGTATGAGTCGCATAGCCCGTGCTCGGGAAACCGGTCATTGCCGTAATGACTGCTTCCGCACCAAAAGCACCGGTAATCGATAAAATAACCGATAAAATCAAATGCGGTGTCATTGCCGGCAAAGTAATGTGCCAAAGCTCCTGAAATCGATTTTTAATTCCGTCTACCAACCCTGCTTCAACGATACTGCGGTCAACCGTACTGAATCCGGCGCGCATTGTTAAAAACGAAGTACCGAGACTAACCCATAACTGTACAATGATAACCACCGCCATCATATATCGGGTATCCTTCAGCCAAATAATCGGCTCCGAAACAAACCCTAAGCGAAGCAAAAAGCTGTTTAAATAACCGTAAATGTCTCCATTAAATATCAGCATCCAAACAGCAAAGGCGTTTCCCGAAATAGACGGCGCATAGAACACCAACGTCATCAGCTCCCGGATACCTTTTGGAAGTTCATTGATGATCCATGCAAGAAACATGGAAACAAAAAAACTGACCGGTCCCGTAAAAATCGCAAAGACAATAGTATTGCGAAATGCCGTAACAAAAACATCATCGTTTACTAACAGATTCACATAATTATCCCAACCGACAAATTTCGGTGTTTCAAAAACGTTATAGTTCGTAAAACTCAATATGACAGACATAATTACCGGCCAGACTGTAAACACAATAAAAATCAAAAAAAACGGAATCAACATGATATAATGCTGCCGATAACGAACGATTTGCTTCCAAAAAGGCTCTTTGCCCTGTTGTCGTTTCATATGAGCCCTCCTATCCTAATCCGAATTCTTTGCGGCGGATCTGATTTTCTACGTTGATTTTCTTATTCCATTCCAATAAAATTTCCCGCGGATCCGCATTTTTTTCAATGGTATATCTCACCGCTGTACAAAGATAACGGTCAAATACATAACTGCCTGCAATTTCCGGAATCTCACGAACGTAAGATCGTTGTTCGGCAATGGTGTTTCTATCTGCAACCGGCCACGCAAGATTATCAAAAGCTTCCAGATTCGCTGTCAATACCCGTCCGCTTGCTCCGAGAGCATTCTCCATTCCCGAAGCATATCCGGTTTGAGTTTCTGCTGATGTCCACCATTTCAAGAAATTCCAACAATCTTCGGGAGATTTGGTTGTCGCAAATGCGACAGCACCGGTCGGCGTACTGCCGATGCTTTTATCAATCGTTCCATCCTCCTGTACTGTTCCGGGGACAGTACACAATTTCCATAGTCCCTTAATTTCCGGTGCATAAAGAGAAAGCGTATTATAAAAACTCATATTAAAAAGAACGATAGGTGCTTCTCCGGTACGAAAACGGGTCAAATGATTCATCTGCTGCGTAACCTTATATTTGGTATAAAGCTCTGACCATTCGGTAAAAGCAGAAACAGCCTCTGCTTCATCCAGCCGTGTGCGAGAAAGATCATCGGTAAACAACTTTCCTCCGTGCTGGAACAACAGCAAATAAAACATTTCAATATTATTTTCGGTCACCGCCGTAAAATCAATATTCGGAAAACCGATTCCTAAATTATGTTGCTGAAGGGTATATAAGCAGCGATACAACTCGCTCCATGTGTCAGGGGGTTTCATGCCAAGGTCATTCAGGATGTCCGTCCTCACATACATCATCAAAAAATTTTGGGTATCCGGCAGTGCATATAGCTTATCACCCACAAAAAACGGAGCATAAGCACTGCTGTGAAACTGTTTTAAAACTTGGCTGACATCTGAAAACTGCCCCAAATCGAGCAACGCATTACGCAGACCATATCGTACCGGCAAAGCTTTTTCCTGTGCTACCGCCACATCCGGTCCGCGACCGGATGCCGCTGCCGGCAATATCATATCTGCAGTAACCAACCGCACATTAACCGTTGTACCATACTCTTTGGTAAAGCCATTGTCAATCAGCTGTTTGACCACTTCAGCCTGATCCCGTCCGGATGACAACCACAAATCCAGATTGCCGGTAGAATCGGAAGCGTCTCCGACCATATTATAGTCAGTAATAAAAGAGGCAATAAACGACCGGCATTCAAATATTAATTTCTGAAAAAAACTGTCTTTCACCCGAGGAAGTGTCTGCTCCGGAGCCGCAACAGTAATATAATCCAACAACAGCGGCTGCTCGGACGCACTCAGTGCATAATCCGCAAGACTGCTGATGTTATTGGAGAAAGAATCCAATTGCTTTGGCAATTTGTCAGGATCCTTCAAAAATTCTTCAATCTGGATAAACAACCGCTGATATTCCCCGTAACCGTTTCCTTTTTCACCTGACACCTGTTCGGTCCGATCAGCAAGTGATTTTAGAATATCATTCTGTCTTTCCAACGTTTCCATGCACTGCGGAAGCTGTTTATCTATTGCATAGTCGCGGTTATTATCTGCCGAAGCACCTACGACCATCTTAACTTGACGGTATACCTCATTCAGTGAGAGTACACAATTTTGTGTTTCACGCAAAATACTTGCATACACGCCCAGTGTGTTTTCCAACTTCAGTGTATATTCTCTGCCTGCCTCAAAATAAAAGAGATAAGGTTCTTCTCCTCCCGGCATTTTCATCTGCCAATCATAGCTAAATCCAAATGAAATATTTCGTGCTTCGGCAAAGGGCAGCTTGTCATCAATGTACAAAGCGCGAACTGAATTTTGTCCTTCGGTATAATTTTGCTTAAAACGAAAACACAGCTTATAAAGTCCGCTCTCCCCTACCTTTATCTTCCATGTAATCCATTGACCGGGATAGCGCCAATTGCTGCCTCCCACCGTATTCATAACTACTCGGCTGACATCAGACGGCTGAGTTAAGGAAGAGGTTCGATCATTATCCGGATATAGCGTGCGAGATGATTTTAAATCGGCGTCTTCCGCTTCAATGGTGACAGATGCCTCCTCAGATGCCGCACGATACCCTGCCGTTTCATATGACTTTTTCAATTCACTGTACGAAATAACATTTTCTTGATTAAAAAAGTGGATCTGTTCTAAAATAACCGGTTCTTTTTGAGAAATGAAAGTCAGCGTGTGCTCTCCTGCGGTAAGATAAAACGGCAGCGGTGTATCAATATAGCCCTGCCCGTCATATATAATCTGCTCATAGCTGCCGAACACCTCGTCCTGCTCCGGAGTATATTCATTGCCCCGGCTGTCCACTTTTGCGCCCGATGTATTATCCCGGTAAACACGGTTAAGGGTAACAGAACCCGCTTGGGAATAAGGAATTTTCCCGTCTAACTGCATCCCCCTCTGAATAGCAGTCCCTTTACCCGCCACCGTAGTATAACGAATCTTCATATTGTAAAGTCCTGTTTGCTCTACATGAAACCGAAACACAACAGTTGCGCTTTCTTCTGTCTTGATGCCGTTGCCTTCCATTTCAAAGCTACTGCTTAATGCGGCATCCAGCTGCTCTTTTCCGATGACTATAGCAGATTGGGGACGCGGTGCGTCCCCAATCTCTGCGATATATGTATCATAAGATTCATCCGAAGCAACCGTAATGTTATTGTTTTCCGTGACGGCTACTGCCGTCTGTACTGCTGCGCCCGATACCGAAATTAGAATCATTCCGCACAGAGCAGCGCTGATTAATCTATTTGCTTTCACAATAAATCACAGCCTTTCCGGTCTTGTTTAACTTCTTGTAACGCCTGCCCAGTCATAGTAATCGTCCGGGATCCACAGTAAAACGCCGCCCTCCGGCACAGAAGAAACCTTTTGCAGCTTAGAGCCTGTGTACTGATAAATATTGTTGTCGCTTTCCGCTTTGTAATAATATCCTTTTACATATCCTGTTTTCAGCGCCAGATAGCCTTCTGTCATTTGCTCATAAAGATATGGATTTTTCTTTTCCGCCTCACGACCTGCAATATTCTCGGATAAATTTACTGCCTCTATACCGGTTTCTTCCGCATGATCATTCCAGCTTGCAATGACAATCATTTCCGGTTTTGCTTTCAACGCGCGCAGCCACAACCGCCGATATAAATCACCGTTTTCCCTGTTCTTTTCCGCCGCGCCGCTGCTCAATCCGTTATGGCTGCGGGACCAACCGGGATTAACGCCGTATGCTTCTGCGCCTTTAAATTCATAGTCAAATACCCAACCGTACAACCCCTGTTCTTTCAGGTTGTACTTTCCGGCTTCTGCCGCACTTTTTGCTTCGCTGGTGTGCCCGCATGAATTTCGAACCGTAAAGTTTGCGTTTGTATATTTAAAATATTGCGGCAACACAAAATTAACATACAATGGTTTGCCCTTCCATTGAAAAAAGATATTTTTGTATTTTGTTGCATATCCCTTAAAAATAGACATTTCCGATTCCATCAATTCCATTTGATTGTTTAACAGCGGATTACCTCCTGCAATACATAATTGCGGCACTTTGGAAGTTCCCAAACTGTTAGCGGTCTTAAAGCAAGCATTAATATGAGATGCGATATTTCCGCCGTCTGCTTGATGGTTATTGGTGTCATCTAAAATCAGATAGTCAATCCCTATTTTTTTAAAATAATTAAAATCCCATGTCAACTTTTCCGTATCGTCAGTCGCATATCTGCCAAACCGCGCCGGTGTAGTACGGGTTTCCTTTGTCCAGTGATGATCATAATAAGGCTCTCCCTCTTTATCCCACCACACTGTGTACCACATGCCAATGGTTGACGTATAATATTGCTTTACCTGTGGCTTTTGTCCTTGCGTGCTGCTGATTGCTTTAGAAGTAGAAGCAGCTGAAGTGACAGGCGTCTTATTGGATGATACCTGCACTTGCTTACCAGAAGAAACGGAATCATTTGATGAAAGGTTGGACACGGTTGAATTCTCCTCCAGTTTACTGTTTTCGGCACTAATATCTGACGAAAGTGTCATATTATCTGATGCTGCATTTAATTGTTTGCTCGATGCCTTCTCCGGCTGCTGTTTACAGCCGGTAAAACAACAAACCGTGGCTGCAAGCAGTACTGCTGCAAATGAACGCAACATTCCTATTCGTTTGTACATCTGCATCAGCCTCCCATAGACTGCATTGTAAGTTCATCGATTTTAGTTTGTACTACCGGTGTCACCTTTTTAATGCCGGTATCAATATTCACTTCGCCCTTAATTAAAGGATACCATAGCTGTGTATTCAATGTCTCACCCAAGAAGAAATTATTGATATAACTCGGCTTATTCTTCTTTCCGCCGTTAAGCATAAACTCCTTGTTGTTTGTGTAAATCTTTCCGAATTCGCTATAACCGATATCCAATAAATCTTCTCTGCCAACAGCAAACTTTTCGCTGCTATCCCAAACACAAATATAATCCTGTAAAACACAGGTAACTGCCGCAATGTCTTTTACCTGCGGGGGAACCACATATACCATACCCAAGGTTGCAGCGTGGACAACATAATCCTTCGCATTCGGTCCTTTTGGAAAATAGGTATACCCCAGATCTTCCGCTCTCATGCCCTTAGACACACAGGACAGTCCGTAATCGGGCGCATAAGTGGTAAAAGCAACTTGCCCTTTTGGGAACATTTCCAGTAAAGTAGCATCTCCGATAGAACCAATACTCGGAACAACTCCGTACTTGTTGGCAAGATCAATCCCAAACTGAATCGCATATTTGCTTGCTTCCGAGCTCATGGCGAAGGCAGGACCGTCTGCGTTATTCACATCCACAATCTGCCCGCCGTTTGTCAAAATCAAATTAGCAAACATGTATTCATCATAATATCCGTATTGAGTTACTTTGCCATCGCCGGCGTTCTTTTTAGTCAACTTCTGGCACATGCTCAAAAAAGTGTCCCAAGTCCATTTGTTCTGAGAAACCAGTTTGGCAGGATCTTCCAGATTTTCTTTTTGCAGCAAAGACTTATTATACCATAGTCCCCAACCGGGAGCAGACACTCCGGTATTCAGCCCGTACAGTTTGCCGCTCCAATAGTTATTTACATTTCCGCCCATATCTTTCCAATTGGGGTCATTATCAAAATCATAATATTTTGACAATGCAGAAACCATGCCCTTTGCTACAAAAGAAGGGAATGTATCATACCATTGCGTGCACCATATATCACATTCGCTGGAGCCCGATAGTGCAGCGGCAGTCTGTTTGTTCACTGCAACAGAATAGGAAACCTTATTGAATTTCAGCGTACAGTTATATTCCGATTCTACTTCTTTCCAGCTTTCATATTCGATGGTGCCTTTTTTCGGCTGTGTTACTCCCCAGACGACCAGTTCACGACCTTTTAAATTATAAGTCGGTTTTACAAATTTTTTACTGGAACTGGATGTGTTGGAAGGCTTTGTATTAATACCTCCGCTTTGCTTACTGCTGGTTTTTGAAGAATTTTGATTATTTTCGGCATTTGCAGAAGTAACACCTGCACTGTCATCTCCTGAAATTGTGTCCGCTGAACCTCCTTCTGCCTGACTTTCTGTATCGGCGGACTGACTCTCTGCGGAAACAGAGCCGGAGGTGTTATCCCCCGTACTCTTGCTGCAGCTGCAGAGCAATGATGCACCAATCAGTATGATTGCTGTAATACGCGCCATCACCGATAATCTCGTACTACTTCTCTTTTTGATGCCGTGTTTGGTCAGAGCATTGTTCTGCTCCGAGTTTCTATTTTTCATCTCTGATCTTTCCTTTCGTAATGATCAAAGCCCCTGCGGATACCAAAATTACTACCACCATCATTCCAATCGGCATGGCAACGCCGGTATCTGTATTATCCTCATTCTGCGCAGGATTCTCATCCGCTTTACTTTCATTATCTTTGTCTTCATCTTTGTCTTTATCGTTATCACTGTCCAATGTCACAAAACTGCTGTCAATAAACTTCACATCATCCAACATAAACAAGGCACTGGCTACTGAAGCTTCAGTGGTTTCGGTAATATGAATTTCCAGGCGTTTCAGAATCTTATCCGCCGGCAATTTCACGCTGCAGTTATTATAACCGTTATACACATATGCTGTCTGCGGAAGACCGGAAAACTTCAAATAATCTGTTCCGTCCATGCTGTCGGTACAATCTCCCAATTCTACTTTTTTGCCGTCTTTATCATAACCCACGACAGATACCTTGTATTTTGCTTCGCCGTCAAGATAAGAGTTGGTGCAGTTATATAGCTTAAAGTTAAATGTACCGCCCTGCGCACCTTTATCAAGATCACGATAAATAATATTGGTATTTTCCATGCCTAAACTATTAAACGTACAATCCAATTCGATCGTCTTATCATCATACATACACCATGGATTGAGGTATTCGCCCATTTCATTAATCTGAGCTTGTTCCGATTCCCATTTTAACTCATCATCAAATATGATATTATCATCACAAACAATTGTATCTATGAACGAGATCTCGTCTACCGGAGTCCAGTCCTCACCCGGCCAGTATGTTTCTCCCGCTACGCCGTACTTACCTTCTGTATCAACAAAAGAAGGTCCGATAACCGCGTCGGAATTCACATCCGTTTTGGTCAGCATAATGCCGATTTTAACAATTTCTACATCTTTCGGCATGGCGGCTTCATAATGATACCAGCCTGCCATTGCAGCAACGTTGGGATCATCCGGCGTAGTAAAATACCGTTCGTCCCCACTCCATCTGAGCACATCTGAAACACCGAGATTGTAGGCATTTCCTTCCTTGTCATAAGCAATGGCGGCAGTCGCAAATACGTTGTGGTTCATCGGCAGACCGTTTCTCAGCCACAGATAATAAGAGAATTTTCCGCCTTTAACCGGCACTTGCAAATCTTTATAAATAATGTCATAATTGCGGTCTGCCAGCGGATGTCCCACTTGGAACATCAAAGCAGCTGCATAATTATCATCAGTATCTTTGCGTACAAAGTTGTTTTCCATTTTCTGCCAGTCGCTTGCAGCAGAAGAATCATCATAATCAAACACGCGGGATCCATCTAATACAGCGGTACCGTTATACAGTAACTCATCAGTATACCAGTTTAGTTCGTTATCTTTATAAGTTGAACGTTTATCGGTATCTATTGTCAAATCATCTGGTGTAAACGCAACTGTATCCGGTCCCGGAATAACCGCAGGCTGCCATTGTGCATATAATGTCAAATCTTCGGTCAAAGTGACGCTTTGTTCATTTGTATAAGCAATTCCATTACCGTCTGCCTGTGTATTCCAACCGGTAAAAGTATATTTCGGGTATGTAAATCTATTTTTTGCCAGTGCTGTTGCTACACCTTCATCAATATCCTGTGCCGCCATCGTACCGATACCGCCGTTTGCCTGGTAAGTTACTGTTACCTGCGGCGTCGGAATGGTAGAACAATCAATTAACTCAAGGTCATCTATTACCGCTGAAGAGGTAAAAGGTGTCTCGAAGGCTGCTTCTAATTTTACAGTAACAGATCCTCCCGTGACTGCAAAACGGTCAATGGTTTGATAACCTGCAGTATCACCGCTCTTGGCTGAAACGGTCTGGCTATTGCTTCCGCTGGTTAAGGTAATACTCATCTGAATGCCGGCGCCTGCCGCATTTAAATAACCCGAAAAATTGTAATTACCATCCGGCAAGGAAACGGTCTGTGTTGCACTCGCATTCTGTTGTGCAATCATGACTCTGGATCCGTCTTGAGCAGACGGATCTGCATTGATAAACCAACCTGATGTCACACTCCAGTCATTCGGAGAATAATCCGGGACAGCATTACCGTCTGTCTCCTCAAAGCTTGGGTTTTTAATGTAATTGCCGTCATTTCCTGCTGCAACTGTCATTCCTAACAGCCAAGTCGGTATGCCGGCAGCGACGATAGCCACCGCTAAAAAACTACATGTCATTTTTTTCCAAAAGTGTTTTTTCATTTTTCTCATCCTTTCTTAATTATATAAAATTGATTTTAAACGCTCCTGCAAGATAAAACAAATTATTTTTATCCATCTCCCTAAATCATCTTATTAAATGTAACAAATATCCTAAAATTATTCTGCTAGTTCTTTCTATTTTCCTAATTTTGTATATATATTATAACTCTGTGGTAACAGAAAAGATATTCATATATTTGCAAAAATTAGCACAAAATTGACACGCTGTCATTGACTATTTCTTGCTTTTATGATACGATAAAAATAAAAAAGGAATGATGATTTATATGATCGTAGACGGATACCGAGAAATCAAGGAAATTAATCAAGACATCCGTCTCATCTACATGTGGCATCCGCCGAACTATTCCAGTATTCTTTCTCACTGGCACGGAGGTATTGAGTTTATTTATATTTTAGAAGGCACATTAAACATGGTTTGCGGTAATTTATCGGGTGCAGTAAACCCGGGAGATTTAATTGTGGTTAACCCCAATCAGATGCATGCTGCCGTTTCCGGTAAAAACGGAGTAAAATACTATGCCCTGTGCGTCGATAATAAACCTTTGTCTGAAATTTGCGCCAATCCCGTTGGCAATCGATACATCTTACCGGTCATTCAACGGAAACGGCGTTTTCAAACTTTGATTCATGATGAAAACATCAACAATCTTCTTCTCGGATTGTTTCAAGAATACGAGAAAAAAGAACCGGCGTATGAATTGGCAATACAAGCTGATATTATTTTACTATTTGCACTGTTAAATCGGTTTTATATTGATAACAGCGAAAATCAGATTGTCATTGATACTCATTTCGAACAGGTCTTAACCTATATTAACGAACATTTTACCGAAAATATTTCCACTGAAAGTATTTCGAAAAAATTCGCTTTCAATAAATGTCATTTCTGCCGAAAAATCAAATCTCAAACCGGAATGTCTTTTGTCCGCTATCTAAACCAACTGCGAATGGATTTGGCATGCTCTTTGCTTACCACAACAGATAAACCTATCACCATGGTTGCGGTAGAATGCGGCTATAATGATTTGAACTATTTTTCCAGAAAATTTCATGAATTTTACAGCATGACTGCCAGCGAATTCCGCCAGCAGTCAAATCTGTCATAAACAAAATGAGTTCGCCTATATATGGCGAACTCATTTTGTTTTCTTTATGTCTAAGCACTATAATCATTTTCCCAGCAAATAATAGACTCTTATGCTTTCTTGATCTGTTCCACACTTCATTCCTGTTGCATATATTATAGAGAGCTCTTCACGAAAGCCAGAGCTCAGAAAGGAATGGTTATAGTGGGTATATCCAATTCAAATAAAGAACTGAGTACCGCACGGATTAACTGCGGAGGCTCATTTAAGGTGATATTATCTCTGACGGCAGAACCGGACATTGTTACAAATCCTACTGACATTGTTCTGATTCTTGACCGTTCCGGCAGCATGGCAGGAAATGCGTTGGCAAATTTAAAAAGCGGTGCAAAGAAATTCATTGATATTATTGATGAAGCAACCGACGGAGCACAAGACGGACAGATTGGACACGGAAGCCATATCGGCATTGTTAGCTTTGCCAGCACTGCAACCCAGGACACACAGCTGATCACTTCGGTATCTGATTTAAAATCGGCTGTCAACGCGCTCTCAGCCGGCGGATCTACAAACCATGCAGACGCTTTCTCCAAGGCGCTGCAATTGTTTAATCCGGCTTCCACCAACCAAAAGGTAATGGTAATGTTCACCGACGGAAGAACTACTGAAGGTGCGGACCCCAGCCCTGTTGCTGCCGCAGCCCGGGCGCAAGGCGTCATCATTTACTGTATCGGGCTTTCCGGCAACGGCGGCATTGATGAGCAAGCCTTGAAAGACTGGGCATCTGATCCTGATTCAGCCTATGTTGTAATTACTCCGGATGACGAGGAATTGGAAAAACTCTTTGAAGATCTTGCGAAAAACATCACAAAACCGGGAGCTACCGACATTGTGATTAACGACAAGATTTCTCCCTGCTTCAAGATCACCTCTCTTTCTACCCCCACCAAAGGCACGGCAAGCTTAATTGATGCAACTTCACTGCAATGGAAAATTGACAAACTGGGTGTTAGCAAAAGCGAAGGCGCTGTTCTCGAATTTACCGTCGAGCACATTGGCCCTTGTTCCGGAACCATTGAAGTAAATGAAAGCATTGCCTACAGTGATAAGGAAGGGAACAAGGTTACTTTTCCATCACCCGAAATAGAGGTGGACTGCGACATTATTGTATTGCCCGAAACATGCCCTGAACCGATAGAAGTCACAATTGATGGTTGTGAGGATGCAGTGGAATTTGATGCCGGAGACCTCGAACTTCAATCTCTCGGATGTATTGTTCAATTAGATGTAACTTTGAAAAATATTTGTCCGAATAAACGTGTGGCTCTTGCGGCAATTATTACCGAAGTGGATCAACACGGAATCGAATATAAAAGAGGATTGAAAACAATGACTGTGCCGGCTCATACAAGATCAACTTGCCAGGATGTAACCGTCAGATGCATCAAGTTTGTCCTTCCCGAAGATCTTGATGTTTCCGGTCCGACAAACTCGATTTGCAATGGGCGTAATTTCAAAGCAAGATTTATAGCGCATTATATTGACAACGATTTCGATTGCTGTAATATGGTGCTATAAGCGATGTTTTCCGAATAAATCAAAAATTTGATTTGTTCCAATGACGATTACCGCATCAATCACGCAATATGCGGCTCCTATTTTGACCTGTCAAGTATTAAGGAGAACTTTCCGGATACTGTTTCACAGTATCCGGATACATAAAACAATTTATAAAAAACTCAGTCCCGTTGATAACATGAACTGGACTGAGTTTTTTCTGATTTTTAACTGTAATATCATTTTTGATAAAATATAGCTTTGTTACAGCAAAGTGTTTTGACATTTGCTTTCCGAATCATTCATCCTCAACTGTATTGCGGAATGACTTGGCATAATATCAAATGTACCGTCGTCGTTTGGCTGTACCAATCCTTGTTCTGCTGATACAGAATAACAAAACCCGTTATGTTGCATTTTTATCTTTTCCTGACTGAATACAGGGGAAACCAGATGTTCTTTGCCACATTGAAAATGCAGTTTCCACGGACACGCTGCCTGTTTCGCCCGAATCAGTAAGCCTGCTTCTCGGCAAACAATCTCTAAATCCAGATCGGTGCTTTGATAGATAATGGATAATGTATCCTCTTTGCGAGCAAAATCAATTTTGCCTGACCTGACGGTGTTCCACTCTGCGGCATTATTTTGTATAAACAGATACAGTCCGGCTCGCACGCCGTTTCCGCTCCAACGATATCCATCCACAAAAGGAAGATTATCGTAAATACATTTTTGTTCTGTACAAGGAGTTTCCAAATAACGTTCCTTGTATTGCTGATCAAACAAATGAATATCCCGAATCCATAAACTTCCTTGCTCGGAATAAATATTAACACGGTAAAAACGACTGCAATACCACGCCGAACGCGCATTATTTCCTGCCCAATCCGATACAGACACCATTGTTTCCGATGGTGTCAGACGATAGTTTTTCCGGAACCATTCTCCGCTTTCACTCAAATGTTCTACTACGACACGGCGGTCTTTCACCTGTTCCGATAAAATTCCCCACTGCATCTGCAATGGCTCGTCCATTTTTTCCCAACCAAACGAGTTTTCCTGTCCTGCCTGCAAATAGCCTATCGGCTGTGCCAGATCATTGAAGTTTTCTCTATAAAACCATCTTACCCAATCGGGATTTCCTCCGCAGTCGGGATAAACCGGTTCCATGGTACAAACTCCTTGAATCGGACTTGGTTCATAGGTATCTCGGGACATTCCCAAATCATATTGATATATCGGATCACTTCCCAACATTCTGAAAACCGGTACATTAATTTGCTCGGAGTCAGATTGAGCGGGCGTAAACATATTATTCCGACTGGGATAATACACATTAAAATACCCGCCCCACAAATTATATCCGTCTGTTCCCCATTGATCCCGACAAATACAAATCGCTTTTACACGATATTTCTCCGCCATATAGTTGATAGACCACGCATCAATAAACCATGATCCCATAGCTTTCGGATAATATCCGAATATCGTAAAAAACTGGTCCATATAGACATCGATTAGCTTTTTGCGTTCCTCTTGGGTATACCCTACCAAAAAGCCGACATGAGAATGCCAATCCCATGAATATCCCGGCCTGCCTCGCCAAACAATGCCTGCATCTTTCGTCTGCTGCGCTACAATTTCAAACCAACCACCGATTTCCAAAGAACCATCCTGTTCTTTTTTGAGGTAATCAGTATATTTGGAATCCAACAGGGTGTCATACTGCAATAAAAAGTCGGCTTTAAAATGATACTTCTTTGCCAACCGGATCTGTTCAGCCATGGGTTCAAACAGATCTAACTCAGGACACCTTGCATCAGTCCATCGAATAAAATGAACAATATTTACTATATTTCTTTTCATGCTGCAACTTTTCCTTTGATTTTTATTGTAGCTTTTGCCTTTATGATGTTATCTGCACAAATTAGATGCCCATGAAAAATCATTCACGGCAGCCTGTGAAATCAAGGTGTTAGTCTCCTGAAAAGCAGAATCTTAATTTGTGACAGACAGGAATAATACTCCATGCCCACTTAATGTGTAAGGAATTCTGATGACATGATCTTTGATTGAAAAGGACAGCGGTATTTCTTCCAATCCGTCTAATTGCGCATATTTTTGTTTCTGTGCAGTCCAAAATTCCAAATCGTCGCCTTCCAGTAGCTTTGCCACTTCGGTGTCTACTAACGAACCCAAAGTGTCAAAATCAGCAGAGCTTTCATTTCGCTTGATGTGTACAGAATCTTTCAGCCATTTTCGGAAGAAATTGCTATGATTCTCATCTACCAGCCACGCCTTTACGGATACATTATCTGTCGGAGAATCGACCGAAATGCAAATTTCCAAGTCTTCGGCAATATTTTCTCTTTCAAGGTTGTGATTATAAACCATGACTTGCAGATGTTTCTTCAGCGGATCAACAGAGGCAATTGCGCCGATTGTATTGCCCTTCTTCTCCGCCTCGCCCGAAGTAACGGCAACATTGCTGCAGCCGGACATATTTTTTATCATTTGCGCCACATGATATGCCGGTACCTTTAACATCGGCTGATCAGTCAGCCAAAAATCACAGTGATATGCCCAATTGGCAAAATATTCGCATCCGTTTACACAACAGGCATGATACATTTCCGCCATCCACGATGCCCCGTATTCTGTACCGTCCTGCGCATTTGACAGTCTATGAGGAGGAGACATCCCATCAGAAAGGAACTGACCTTCGCCTACATTCACCTTAGTGATGCCTAATTGCGGATACTCTTTTACCCGCTGCAATGTTTCCGAAAGAATCCGCGGAAATTTCCAATACGGCAAGCTCTCAGCGCCCAACTGATAATGACTGATCGAAAATCGGTTTACCTGCGTTCCGATTTCTCCGGTATAACTGTTTTTTCCATTCACACAATGTGCCAGCATATCCGGCCATTTCATATAATTTTCCAAATTGCCGAGCGAAACATCCAAATATTCGGCGCCCAGCTCTTTTTGCAGCGCCGCGACCGAGTAATCATACAGTTTATAATACTCCTCTTCGGTTCCGATCCACCAATGAAAATTATCCGGTTCCGTTCCGATCCGAAACTGCCATTTCCGGTATTCTTCTGCCGGAAAATGATCTGCAATCATCCGGGCAAAACGACTGATATAACAAAAATACTCTTGATAATCTTGGGGCGGCAGGCGATTTCCCCAACCATAATCGTCCGCTTCTATCTTTGATTGATCCGATAAGGCATACGGAACATTTCCGATTACGATAACCGGTCTCACGCCTTGCCTTAATACATTTTTCAGTATGCGCAAAGGCGTAGAAAAGTCACAGTGAGGGGTACCTGTTTCATCGAAACGATACCATTCATTATATCCTTTGCCGCCGGTAAACGTCATTAGTATTACATAGTCTACAAACGGATACTGCTCCTTATACCAGCCATCCGGCATACGTCCGAATGCCCCGTCATCATCAAAACAACGGGCATCCCAAATACAAATGGTTTGTGCCACATTAGACAAAGTAATCCCTGTATCAGCGGTATTTACACAAATCGGCACCATTGCTTCAACACTTCCTCTTTCCGATATTATTATGCTTCGTCGGCAAAGCAGGCGGCGATAATTTCGTCAATATTTCCGGTAGCCAAGCCGATATTGGTATCTGCCGCGCCATAATAGATCCGAATTGTTTTGCCGTCATCATCCAATAAAGCGTTGCAGGTAAACACTACATTGGCTACGCGGCCCTTCATCTCATATTCGTGTTCCGGCCAAAGAATAAAGTTTTTGGTATAGCCAATTACCTTGCTGGGATCGTTTAAATCCAACATACATGCTTTTAACCGGTAAATGAATCCGTTACAAGTTTCAGAAACAGTATGGTAAATTTCCAACCAGCCTTTATCGGTTTTAATTGGAACGGCGCCAGCACCTAACTTAAATCCGTCACGGAAAGGTTTTCCTTTGTACATAACCGGCTTGCTCTTGCCCCAAAAAACCAAATCCGGGGAATAACTGCACCACATATAACAAGGAAGCAGCTCATTACCGAAAGGACGATCAAACCGAACATACAGATCATCAATTTTTTCAGGGAACAGGCAGCCATTACGATTGCCCAAATCACTGGCAATTGCCACACGCTCAAACTGTTCAAAATCTTTCGTGCGAAGAATTCCGACTCTTACTTCGTTTTGTGACAAATCACTGGCATACAAAATAATATATTCATCACCGATTTTAGTGATTCTGGGATCATAGGTACAGGTTTCGGGATGAATGGGATCCGGTTCCGGCCATTTTACCGGTTCCGGATCCGGTGTAAAATGAACCCCGTCTTTGCTGCGGGCGATCCAGATACGATGAATATCATCCAAGGTCGTGCAATCCATCATCAGAATATATTCTCCGTTATGCTTAATTGCACCCGGGTTAAATGTATAAAGCACATCAATCGGCATCATTGACGGGCTGACAACCGGATTGTGCTCGTATTTTGTTAATAATCTTTTTTCCATGTTGATATCATTCCTTTAAATTAAATTATCTGTCTTTCTGCAATAACGCTTTTCCCACGCTGTACATTTTTCCTTATGAAAACTGCGTCTACGCTTCATAAAAGGCAGACGCAGTTTTATTATGCCATTACTTCTTCAAAGACGCTTTATAAGTATCAATATCACTTTGCCATTTCGGCTTAAACTGTTCCAAAACTTTGGTTACATCTGTTCCCTTACCGATTTCCCAGAACAGTTCATCAACTTTTTGTATTCCGCAGCTTGTGCTCCATGTTGTAGAAATCTTCGGATAGAGCGATTCAAACCGTTCCACTTGCTCATCAGTTAAATATCCTTTCAGATATTCTTTTCTCTTCTCGAAATCCTGTTTCATAAACAAATAGCCATATGCCGCGCCGCCACTTGGATTTTTAGAACCCTTCGGCACGCCAAACGTTCCGATCGTTCCCGGTGCAACATTTTCATTAGCGCTCGGTCCGGTCGGCCACGGAACAAAATCCCAGTCAAAGTATAAATCGGACACAAAATGGGTTTTATTTCCGAAACGATCTATTACCATTGCAGTTGTTCCCAACTGGAAATTTGCCTGACTCCAGCCTTGCCAAAATTCAAAGCCTTTATTTACATAGGCTATTTCACGCAGAAAGTTTAATGACTCCCGTACCTTTGTATCTTCAAAATTAAGCTTAAAATCTTTTACTCCGCTGTTGGTTACCAAATCTGTGCCGTTTGCAACCAAAAATCCGGTATAATCCCATCCTGAAAGCGGAACTAATTTTTCCCCTTCCGGTGTCTTTTCTTTGCTTAAATCCACAACAAGCTTCTTCATGTTGTCAAAAGTCCACTCGCCTCTGTTATACATCTCAAGCGGCGTTTCATAGCCTAAATTATCCAGCAATGTTTTGTTGTAAATAACAATTTCCATATGCGGAATAGACGACATGGCATACAATTCACCGTCTAAAATGAAGGTATCCATAATGGATTTTGTCGAAGCAAAGATCGGATCATCCTGATCCACATATTTTGTAATCGGAATACACAGATCACGCAGCATGGTAGATTGACCGACCGGCATAAAATCGTAGGTGTTATTTGCCACCAGTTCAAGAGAAAGTTTATTTTCCAGTTCTGCCGAGTTGACTACGGTGTATTCCACAGTTGCATTATACCATTCTTTTAGTTTCTGACGAATTTCCCCATGTTCCTGTTCCCATCCGTCATAGCCGATTACTTTAATGGTTTTGCCGTCTATTTCTTTCGGCAAACTAACTGATCCATGATTTCCGGTGCCTGAGGCGCCGGATTCAGAAGTGCCGGTATCACCGCAGCCGGTCAGTGCTATTGTTCCTATCATAACAGCTAACAAAACCACTGAAACAACTTTTCGTTTTTTCATGCTTATTTCGGAAAAGTATTATATATTTACTTTCCTTTCCCGCCTTTCTATGATTTATCAATGGGTTCCTACTTTACATATTCACCGGCACCGATGTCAAATTTGCTGTTTTGAGGAACCTTTGTCCCGAAATAATCTTTTACAACATCTGCCATATTTTTACCAGCGTCAATACAAGGAGAAGTCGATTTCAGCTTATACCCTTTAACAGTATTGATTCCGATTTTACCACTGCCCGGCATGTCAACAAGGATTCCATCCA
>JABLTO010049405.1_pt1 | contig 36991 bp, 29 predicted proteins | sample 7160091 | NCBI WGS metagenome assembly JABLTO01 (sample SAMN14651225, study PRJNA627086) | human gut metagenome | isolation source: feces | host: Homo sapiens
GAAGTTGCACCAACTGCTGCCAGTGCCTTAGAGCTTAAGAACTGTCCAACAATTGCTGCATCTGCAATATTATAAAGCTGTTGCAGAAGCTGACCTAAAAGCACCGGTCCTGCAAATGATAATAAAATCCTTGTTATTGGTCCATTAGTCATCTTTGCATTGTCAAGCGTCTCTGTACTGCTCATAAGCTTCTTCGTCTCCTGTAAATAATTAAGCTATATTCAAGACTTCTTATTGTGTCTCATTCTGGCAATAACTCTTGAAATTCCCATAATAATAAGAGTTCCTATAACAGCCCCGCAGCCATCAATAAGCACATCTGTTACTCTTCCACTTCTTCCCGGCACAAAGAGCTGATGAAATTCATCTGTCGCCGCATATAATATTGCTATAAATGCTGATATAGCAACATATCTTATATTAATTACTACTGCTGTAACCGCACCTAATACCAGTCCTGCAAGCAGTGCATATTCCATTGCATGTGCGGTCTTTCTTACCGGATAGTCAATTGTCTGTGCCATATGAATCTGCTGTTCCTCACTCATATTATCAAATCCCGGAACAAATACATGACACACAGCCATTCCAGCCTTAATACTCTGGTTTTCTGATTCTTCTCCCGGTCTTGCCGAAAAAGAAAATATAACAACCATCCATGTAACCGCAAGTATTGCAAATATAATTCTACGGATATTATAATCTCCTAATCTAGCCATATATGATTAATCTCTGTATCCATGAGGATTATGACTCTGCCAGTTCCATACATCCCTGCACATATCCTCTAATGATTTCTTAGCAGTCCATCCTAATATATCATGTGCCTTAGATGCATCTGCCCATGAGTCTGGAATATCTCCAGGACGTCTGTCTCCAATCTTATAATTAACTTTAACCCCTGTAGCATTCTGGAATGCATTAACGATTTCAAAAACACTGTATGGAGTTCCTGTTCCAAGATTAAATATCTCAACCCCCTTGTGAGTATCCGCATATTCAACGGCCTTAAGATGACCACATGCAAGGTCAACAACATGGATGTAGTCTCTTCTGCATGTTCCATCAGGAGTTGGATAATCTCCTCCGAATATAGTAAGCTGCTCTCTTACACCTGCAGCAACCTGTGATACATATGGCATAAGATTGTTAGGAATTCCCTGTGGATCTTCGCCAATCTTTCCAGATTCATGTGCTCCGATAGGATTGAAATATCTGAGTAATATAACCGTAAGCTCAGGATCAGCCTGTGCACAGTCTGTAAGAATCTGCTCCATCATTGACTTAGTCCATCCGTATGGATTAGTACAGTCACCCTTATGCATTGTCTCATTATATGGTGGCTTCTGGTCTCCATATACAGTTGCTGAAGATGAGAATACAATCTTAGTAACTCCTGCTTCCTTCATACACTCAATAAGGGTAAGTGTTGTATCAATATTATTGCGGTAATACTTGGCTGGTAATCTTGTTGATTCACCTACTGCCTTAAGTCCTGCAAAATGTATAACGCAGTCTATATGATTCTCTGCAAAAATCTTCTGCATAGCTTCTTTATCTTTAACATCTGCTTCATAAGAAACTACCTTCTTGCCAGTAATCTCTTCAACTCTCTTTATCGATTCTGGACAACTGTTACTATAATCATCAACAATAACAACTTCATGTCCTGCATTAAGTAATTCAACTGCTGTATGTGAGCCAATATATCCTGCTCCTCCTGCTAATAAAACAACCATTACATCCTCCTTGGTCTGAATACATAATCAAATTTCATTCCAAATACTACCACAGTATTAGTCATATATCAACCATTATCAATCTTTTCTGCCGATAAACGACTCATATAATCTGTAGTCACTATTCACAATCAGTTCATCTGGAAATGCTGTATCTTCAATAACTTTATATGCCCTGTCAAAATCACATATACTCTCTTTAATATGTGCATCACTTCCTATAGAAATACTGACGCCTAGCTCCTTGCACAGATTAAGCATATGCACATCATTCTCGTAAGCTCCCTGTCTTGGTCCTGACGGATTAAGAGAAGTATTATTAAGTTCAAGAAGCACATGCTTCTCTTTAGCTGCTCTCACAAGACGCTCATAATCTACAGGGTATCTTGAATCATCAGGATGCCCTATAATATTGACATATGGATTGTCCATCGCCTTAATTAAAGCATTGGTATTCTGTTCAATACTTCCCGGCTTGATACATGGAATATGAAGACTTGCTATAACAACTTCACAGCCTTTGAGCCCGTATTCCTTAAGATCAATATTACCATCATAATCCATGATATTGACCTCACAGCCCATATATATCTTCACTCCACATTTCTGTCTTGGAATAATTCCCATGTTAGAAAAATATAATATGCCTGCGCTTCCCGGCATCTTAGGTGCATGGTCTGTTATTGCAAGATGAGTAACTCCGATGCCTGCCGCATACGCCGCCATCTCATCTATAGTATTATACGCATGTCCGCTTACCAGTGTATGAGTATGTGTATCAATTGAATATTTCATAAATTTATCTTCCTTATATTATAGGGTTATCCATACTTACTAAAATTCAATATCAACTGTACCATTAGCGTGCTTCATATAATCAAAAAGCTTAGGTGCTGTAAGAAGTGTAAGTGGATCTTTCTCTGTATCATCCTCTTCAAATATCTTAACAACCTCATCGATTTCTGAGTTAGAAAGAGAATTAATATACTCTCTCATCTCAACTATTGTCATATTAAATAATTCTTCTTTACTCTTCATAACCTGATGTCTCCTTAATAAACTCTTCTAATCAATTCTTTTTCTAACTTATTACTCAGTGCGTCCTGTATAGATTACCTTACCGGTGTTCCATAACTCTGCTGTTCTTCTTGCAGCTTCCAGTCTTTCATCATCGTTCTTAAACTCAAATGTTGCTGACTGACATCCACAATCCAGACATGTTACATAATAACCATGGTCCTCTTCTTCAAGTATAGATGGTCCGAAGCATCTCGGACAATCCTGCAAATCAATCATCTCGTAAATCTCCATGTTATAAGTCCTCTTTTCTATTGTTTAACGTATTGATTATTATATCTTTAATCATTCACCGACAATGCATTGATTTTAACATTTAACATATGAAATAACAAGCCTCTGGATAAAGTATGGCACATTTCATTATTATGTATTATACACCTTTAAAAGATTCATCAGATCATTAATCTCCTCGGCAATCTGCTTACCATTATCAGTATCCTTTACGAACACGCGCTGCTTTTCCACATAGACAACCTGCGACTCAGATTCAATATCCCTATTGCTATTAATTGCCATGTTAATGCTCATAAATGGATGATGCTCTTTAATCTTCATTCCATGAGAATTATAGATAAGTGTATATCCAGCTATTCCTGTAGCGTCATGATATCCTTCGCAGAAACCGCCGTCTATAACAATCAGCCTTCCATTAGCCCTGACTGGATGCTGCCCTTCCTTCGTCCTGACAGGAGTATGACCATTAATAATATGTGCATTCTCGTTGTAGAGATTAAACTCCCTTAAAATCATCTTGCAGACTCTTTCATTCTCATAATGGATATAATATGGATTTTTGTCTTCTTTAATCACATCGTTATAATCAGCATTTTTCTCCTTGTCAAGGAATGTTCTTTCAAATGTTTTAATACACCTTCCCGTTACCGGCGATAATATATTGCTCCATAAAAACCACATAAAATCCACTGCGTCCGAATCACCAGTTCTTGCCTGTCTCACCATCGACTCGCAATAGTCAAGATACTCACGACCTGTGTACGACTTGCCATCCACAACAATTCCGTCAAACACCCCTTGTTCATCAAGTGGCACACAGCCATGGAACAGAAGATTTCCATTATGAATCTTATAAATGTTTCCTTTGTCATATAGAAAATTAATATGCCTCTCAAGCACTGTGCTGTTGATAAAATCTGCTCTGAATCTTCCCATCAGGAACATTTCTTCCATAGTCAGCTCATAAGGATTATTCATGTCAATTGTTGAGAACTCAGTAGTGTTAAGAAAATATTCTTTATCACCGATTCTTACAATGCCATTATCCAGATCCATCTTGTCTAACAGAAGTCTTCCTTCCATTCTATATTCTGGATGTCTTTTAATAAGCTGCCCCTCAAGCTTGAATAATATTACGGAAATAGCCTTATATACTGCATCATCAACATTTTTATCTGAATACGTCTTAACTGCAAACTGCAGAAGGAACCTAAGGCTTATTCCATATCCATTCTCAAGTATTGACATAGTCTTGTATTTAATATTATTTCTGACGACAAGTGCCATGCACACCGGATTGCCGCAAAATGCTCCCATCCACAATATGTCATGATTACCCCACTGGATATCAACACTGTGATGCTCCATCAACAGATCCAATATCTTATCCGCATGCGGTCCTCTGTCATATATATCGCCCAGTATATGAAGATGATCCACAGCCAGTCTCTTAATCAGGTCAGTAAGCGCAATAAGAAATTCATCCCCATTGTGAAGACTGAGAATTGTTTCCATAATCTGTCTGTGGTACACACTTCTGTTATCATCCTCATCCTTCTGCGCATGTATAAGCTCATCAATAACATATGAAAAATCCACTGGCATTGCCTTTCTCACCTTGGATCTTGTGTATTTAGACGACAGCAGCTTTGCTATCTGAATCAGCTGACCAAGTACATTTCTGTACCATTCATCAGTCACCTTATTTTCCTCCATAAGAATCGAAAGCTTCTCTCTCGGATAATATATCAGAGTGCACAGCTCCTGCTGCTCGAATACAGTAAGCTCATCTCCATACAGCATCGCTACCTTCTCTTTAATTACCCCCGAACAATTATTAATTATATGGTAAAATGCATCATATTCCCCATGGAGGTCACTCATAAAATGCTCTGTTCCCTTCGGCAGATTCATAATTGCATTCAGATTAATAAGCTCACGGTAAACTGACTGCTTTGTGGGATATTTTTCTTTTAAAAGCTTTAGATATTTATCGTATTCTTTCATGGGGCCTCCTTAAAATTTCGTATCTTCCATTTTATCTTAACAAGTCTAATAATGTATATTCACCCTTAGGTACTTTCGACATTTCATGATACTTTCTAATAGCCTCCACAAGAACCGTCGGATTACTAAAGTAATTCTTCACAAAATCATAGGACTTTATTTCTGTCATTTTTAAATCCTCTTTGCAGAAACTACTAGGTTTTTTCCCAGACTTCTTGAATTCCTTATATTTATCCTCATTAAAGATAACCAGCATCTCTATTTCCGGAGCAGTTACTACATTAATAACATCCACTTTATCAGCATATGCCTTGCTAAGTTTAAAATTTTCGTGCCTTGAATCAAGAATTCTAATCACAGATATTTTATCCTTAAACCCTTTTCTCAAATATTTTTGTTCAAATTTCTTCCCTTCCCGACAGCGAATCACTTCTTCCTCAATCATCTCTTCTCTGGTAAAAATCAAAAGATTACAATCCAAAAGTATATCCATAATAGCATTTTCAGCTGAACCCTCACAAATACAAGCCTTATAATTTGCTAATTTCATCAGCACCTCCTACCTCAATGTTGAAGCAATACTCTTCTTCAATTGCATATAAGCCTCATATGTCGGAGTTGTTCCCTCAAGGAAGCCACTCTGGTATGCATCACTCTTCTTGATATCATTTCTTTTCAGTATGTTTGAAAGATTCTCTACTGTTATACCATTTCGATTTCTGGTAATAAATATGCCATCATTGCGTTCGTATTCGTCTAATAATTCCGGATAATGTGTGGAGAAAATAAGGGTTCCACCATTTCTGTTCAACTTACTGTCCATGAAAAAACGCATCAACGTTGTTACAATTTCTTTATTAAAATGATTTTCCACTTCATCCACCACAATATACCCACCGCTCTGTAGTACTTCCTGTGCCAATGTAAAAATAATCATTCCTTTCACAGTGCCTGATGAAAGATAATTATTAAGTTCTATCGGATTGTTAAGAATAATTTCCTCTTTGCCTCTGAATTGCAAATGAATTAATGTCTTATTGTCATTTTCATCAAAGTGTAATTTTTCAATTGTTGGATCCAAAAATGTAATAACTTCAACAGGAATATCTTTTGAAAGTGGTAGAACATTCTCATTTGTATATTTGAGAAGATTCACTATTCGCATATGCTCTTTATTTTTTTTATTTCTCGCAATCATTATACTAACATCATCTGATAAAAAATCTTCCTGGCTACTTCTAATCATTACTGGTTCTTTTCCATCAAAATTAAGCATCGCCTTACGAGTAATTACTTCATCTATCGATTTTGTCCACAAAGACTCTGAACTAATGCTATACCTTATTCCTTCTGATTTATTCTTCTGAGCAATAATGATTGTTTCCAATTTACATATTTCTTCCATTTCTCTTGAATAAAAAAACATATTTAATTTAATCCGTCTTGAATCTCCCAATATATCTCGAGACTCAATATGATTGATTGGCTCATTATTGAGTATTTCCAAAGCTAGTAAAATAACTTTTAAGACAGATGTCTTTCCAGACGCATTAACGCCAATAAATCCAGTTGCAGAATTCATATAAATATTTGAAAATAACGGATACAGAATATTCTTTTGCTCTTCAGCCACTCTCTGCTGTGCATAAAATGATAAGTCTAATTTTTCTTTAAACAATGGTAATCCTTCCGCTGTAATACGAAGAAGTTTCATATCTACCTCCAAATTTATAAACAGATTAGTCGTTTTTATTTTTTATTCAAGTATAGTATATCAGCGAATTTTCAATTTATCAACGTGTTTTCCGTTTTTAATTTTCACATTAAATCCAATTTCTTTTCTTCTTAGCCAGTTTTGTCCAAAAAATCCAAATCTAAATCCGCAATATCAGCCACAAAACCATTATCCGTATCTGTAATATGAATATCTTTTTCAATAGATGCAAGTATCTGAGAATTTGAATGCAAAAAATCTATTGATGGTCTAAATAAATTATTAGCAAAATTAATTGAATCCTCTCCTGATAATATAATTGTGTCAACAACTTCACTAGCCATATAAACAATCTCCTTTAATCATATCCCGCCGTATTATGAATCATCTTATTAAAGCCAATTTTACTATACCACCATATTAAATCCAACTATTAGTTTTAGAATTACTGATGCTGAGTGTAAACAAATCGAAGCGCACATACTTATCAGCTGGATGAAACCACCATGAAAAACAATCTTAATTTTCAATTTGGTATGTATGAGTCTGACACAGACTCCATCATTGTCAATACCGGCAAGAACTCCGTTCTTATTATCCCTTGTAAGGAATGCAATCCCTCCGTTACCTTTTATGGGCCGAATGATGTTGTATATCTTTACCGACCGGCCGAGAAATCATCTCTTCTTTAATGCCAAACTGGCATTGACATAAAACAGATTACAGGATTATGTTGATACCATGGATGAATTTAATTAACTATTTTTCATTCTATACTATATTCCCGTCTTATCTTTCTCATGTGACGGGGATATAGTATAGAATTACAATCCAACTTTTTCAACTCGTATTTTAAGCGACTTCTCCCTCATCTCATGAATCTCACATTTTAATTGATACCCGCTTTCAATCAAATCAAAAACTTCCTCTGAATAAATCATCGGAATATATCCCAACATAAATTTACCATCACTTGTCAAAACTTTTACAGCATACATATCATATTCATTATTCGTATCTTGAAGCAATACTACCTTCTTATTTTCCTCAAAATATTTACTTCCCAAACTAAAATAGGAATAATACTGAACTCCTCTTACATAACATGTTATTTCTCGACTTTTCTCAAAATAATGACTTACTTCTCTTTTAATAGAACGATATTTTGCAACTTGTTCAAGAATATATCTATCAAATTTATTTCCAAAAGATTTCTCCAATCTTTCTTTTTGAACATTTACAACCCATTCCGATATTTCAATATCTTCACTTGCATCATCCACATATAATCTATTCAAATCAATTGCCAATTCCCGAGATTTTATGCCACTTTCACATAATGCAACCACATTCTCTTCTAGCGACCCATATTTAACACATCTAATCAAATATGTCATCACTCTATAGGAATACGTTTTTTCATCCATATATACCAATAATGCACTTAAAGCCCAGGGAACAATATATTGAAACATTCTTCTAATATATTTTGTACACCGTTCTGTTGAATTTTGAACATCATCATCTACAAAATACTTATCTCTGAGTTCTCTATAAGAACCGCCTTCTAACCATGTCATTAATGCATTGTAATGTTGAACACTATCATCTTCTGGGAGAAATTCATTACATTCCAGCAACTTCAAATATACATTCTCTGATAATATATCGTATATCGTCTCAAAGTCTCCCACCTCCTCAGCTAATTGAACTAAAATAGTATTAGTTTCATAAGAAACACCTGTTTTATTACATTTCTTCAAAAACTCATATGGTATTTCGCCAGCCAATTTATAATATTTTGAAACGTATTTATTCATTATCTCGTCCGTTTTAGTTGAATGCTTTAAAAAAAATGCTTTACTGTACGCTTCTCCAAATTCAACTATGTTACTATCTTGCATTTCCTCATATAAAGTAAATACAAATATTTGTATTCTCTCAATCATAGATTTAATATTTCTACGCTCTTTATCCATTTCTTTATATGCGTAGGATTCAACATCAAACAGCAAATCATCTTTAATACCATCAAATGCACTTTCTAATGAATTAGTAATTCTTTCTCCATAATAGTATTCATTGAACTGTTGAACATCATCTTCTTTATATATCTCCGGATATTTTATCAAAAATACCTTTCCCTCTGTATCAATCAATGCTCGTCCAATTCTTCCGACAATATTTTTGTAATCTCCTAAATCTAATCTTCTGTTATTGTCAAAATTAGAAAACGTACCTACTATCAAAGTACTAACTGGTAAATTAACCCCATCAGCCAAGGTGGTTGTACATGCCAATACATCTATCAATTTATTTTTATAAGCACTTTCAATAACACTTCTAACATCTTCAGGCAAATCTCCATCATGAAATCCAACTTTATAATCAAGTGCTTTCACAAGCAAATGGTCTGAACCTAATTGTCTTGCTATGTTATGCTTTAAACTTTCCAATCGTGAATCAGTATCTATATCACGGTATTTTTCACATTTTGAAATAAATGACTTAATATCTTTTTTGGCATAAAAGTAGACTAGAATAGTATCTTCTTCAATTGCATTTACAGCTTTCCAACACAAATCATATTTTGTATCTGATCGTTTTGTATCTTTACCATCTGCCTTCTTTTTACCAAATGTTTTTCTTTGAAAAACATTTGGTAAACTCGCAACAAGTTTAAAATCATACTTAATATCCAAGTAGTACTCTTCTACTATTTCCTCACCCTGTTTAACACTATTTTTACCATACACCTTTTTATTTTTTTCTGGCAAATAAAACATACCATACAACTTTTTTGATGGTGTCCACTTTTTATCATAAATAGTAGCTCTAATGTTTGACAAGCTATCCTTTAACCCATCCACAATTGCAGACATCATCACTATTTTGTAATTATATATATTCATATAAAATACAAACCAAGCAATTAACGTTTCTTCTAACCACCCACGTTGCCCATCAGAAATTTTGTGAAATTCATCAAATACTATGCATTCCAATTTCTCTAGTATTTCGGGTTGTTTTCTTACTAACAAATCAAGTTTTTCCGGTGTTAAAATTAAAATTGCTGGTTGTGCAATATTACTCTCACCATCATACTCCAATTCCTTAATTACATTTATACCAACCTTCCTGAATCTTCTAATAAACGAATTTTCTATTTCATTTGTCAACGCTATAGTTGGAACTATATATATTGCAATTCCCCTTTTATATGATAAAAATTTATATAAAATAAGTTCCGATACAAGAGTTTTTCCTGCACTTGTTGGCAAGGACAGAAAGAATATATCATCTGTTTCTCTTATCTGTTCCAAAGCTTCAAATAAAAATTTTTGCGATTGCCATAATTCAAACACATTTCTAATTTCTTTCTGTGTTAATACATCAATATAATCGACCAAATCGCTATTATCGTTCAACAAATTGCGTATTGAATATGTATCCATTCTTTTTGCAACAAGATAAATTAATCTGAACATATAATAATCCTCAGACTGTTCATCTCTTAGCTGAAACAATACATCTTTCAATCCGCTCAAATAATCTCTTTCCTCATTTCGATATATCATACTTTTCGAAAATAAAACGATTTCTTTTATCATGCTATCTTCAGTTACTGTCATACGTGAAATTTCTTTATACCTTCTTGCTAAAAAGCACGCATACAAATATAAATACCTTCTTGTTTTACAACACCCTTCATAATTTTCAATTATCTTATTTGCAATAATAATACTGTTCGCTTGATTTTCTGCCAGTGTATAGCATATAGATGAAAAAATACCATATTCTACTTCTTCTTGTGGCACATACATTTGGGATTTAAATAGCACCTCAAAACAGAAGGCCGCGATTTCCATTCCCTCTAAATAAATAGCTTCATCATATTCAAAATTTGTCAACTTAGTAAGCAAATAAAATGCAATTTTGTTATAAACAACCAGCTCTTTTGAACAGTCTCTCTCCTTGGTTCTTTTTAACATATCTCTTTGCAATATTCTAAGATGAATTATTCCTAACTTTTTTCTGACATCTTCAATATCCCTTTGTTCTTCTAAAAGTTCTTTAATATTGGAGTAAAGATGCTCTGCATTTACAATACGTTCCATATAATATTCCTCGTTTGTTCAATTACATTTTCTATATCATATATTCCAATTAGCTTAAATCTTCGGCACTTTGCCTCTTCACCAACAACATCTTTAAGTTTATCTTTTACACCACTAAGTGCCATCCGACCTATGCTTTTTCCTTCGTAATTGTAATTTATGACTCCTGAAACTCTTTTCTTTTTTCCAGAATCTCCTGTAATCCGATAAAACGCTCCCAGCATTTCCCGTATAAAAATGGTATATTCTGCCTTACTGCCATCATCATTTTCCTTAATCTGCTGATACATTTCACTAAAAGTTTTATCAATACGATCTGTAAAAGTCTTAAGAATTTCCTGCAACCTTGAACTATAATCTTTTCCCGTTGCTTTAACCTCTCCAATTATCATATAATAACCTTCATCATCCTTTCTTATATCAACAAAATCTATACCAGGTACTTTTGATGAATTCTTCGGACGTTTAGGTTCTATGTACACCTTTTCATCTTCAAATATTTGCTCACGCAAAATATAATAAAAACATTCGCCAAAATATCCTTTTATTGAATAATAATCAAACGACTTCCAATAGTCTCCTGTTTCTTTATATCTTTCGTCACTAATAAAACCCGAATAGAACACATTACGCAAGATTTTCTTATCTTCCGATTTTAATTTTTCCTCGCCTTTTATTGCCAATTCCATTTTTAAAAGCAATTCATCTGATGGACATCTCAGTCGACATATAAACAGTGCAAATTCCTTACAAAATTCGCTTACCTCTGTATTAGACAGTTTTTTCATATTAATTTCAATTTTTCTGCAATTGTTATATTCGATATAATTGACAATATCAAACCAACGCGAAATATCTGGAAATTTATACATAACCATTCTCCAATCTTTTACATTTTCCTAACTATATTGGTTAAGATATGGTTAGGATATTCTCTTACGAAAAACACTTTTGATTTTTACTTGATATTTTTTCTGGTATAGTCATCTTCAGTACACCTTTTTTCGACATAGGAGTTAAATACATTTGTCTAATGGTGGCTGCTGCTACATATTAAATTTCGTTGAACACCATACAAAATGTGTATTATTATAATATCTTTTTGCTATTTTGTACGCTAATTGCGTCCCAGCTGAATATAAAAAAGGATTCTTCTTTACATCTAATTCCATGTCTTGTACTCTCCCCTCTTCTTTAGAATTATTTTGTAATCTATCCAATATCAATATAAAACTTAACAACACTTTAAGAGAGGCCTCATCAACCTCTCTACTAACCAAATATTTCAGCCCACATTGAGCATCTTTTTAAAATCTGAATTAATCCAACTTTATCCATAGCATATTGCTCCTTACTCTATGTATTCTTGAATTAATCCAAACAACTATTCTCACATTCCGACTAATATAAATTGTAACAGATGATAAACCATTTATCAACTTAATACATTCATATTATCTCGTTATGAATCTAATAAAAAACACTGGTGATTATTCAATATTAATTGATCACCAGTATTTTACTACGTTACTTTATCATTTAGCTTATAAAATTTTAATGGTGTCTGACATCTTGTGTCTTTTAATTATTATTCTCTTTTGTTTTGTTACCAAAAATCTTATGATATACTTTACAAACAACATCTATTACAGCTATAGCAGTACCAATAACTGTAACTATAATGCTTATTTTTTGAGCAAAATCTGGACTAACAACTTTTAGAACAATATTTGTTATAAGCACTATTATAATCAAAATCAATAAACGTATAAGTATAGCACCTACAAACTTTATTATCTTCTTCCTTCGTCGTTTTCTGTTTTCTTTTATTCTCTCTTCCCTTTTATACCTTTCAAGCAGCTTATCCTTTTCTTCAAGTTTAACCTTTTGCTTTTCAATAATTTCAGTTTGATTGCTCACTTTTTCTTGCATAGATATAGCAGTATCAATTGCTCTATCTAACTTTTCTTGTGATTCCTTACTATTCAAAGTCAACTGGTTTATCAGTTCTTCTTTTTCTTCTAGTTTAATTTTCTGTAGTTCTCTTTCTTCTTCATATCGACATAAATAATTAGCATCAAAATTAAGATTATCTGATAGATTATCAATCGTAATATCTTCTGGCTTCAATGCTTTCTCCCTTAAGCCTAAGAGTCTTCCCGCCATTTGCTCTGCAGTCAATACACCTTCCATATACTCTTTTCTATATTTATTATAAGATATTGTAACATTCTGAGAAATAAAGTTTGCAAGAACAATTTTAGCTTTTATTACAGAATTAAGATTCTGCGGATATGTTATTGCACCAAAGCCTCGATTAAGCTTATACCATAAAATATTAGTTAAAAAGCTCATATCTATCGCTAATCTACATATTTTATCCTCGTCACTGTTCTCTTGTTTATCCTCATATTCCTCCGCTATTATTTTTGCTAATTCAAGTGTTTTCCAAGTTTGAGTCACAAATAAGTATCCTGTTTTCGTATAATCATGGTACACTTGATTATTTCTTAATTTATTGATATTACTTAAATGTTTTAACCCAACTTGTTGCTCCTCATCAACAGAATATGATCCTTCAAGATTTGCAGCATAATCGGCTTTTGTATAATAATCATTTTTTTCATCAAGAGTAATTCCGTATCTATACTGAAGTTCATGAAAAAAATCAGATTGTTTATCACTAATATCGGTTGAATTTGCACACCCATTTACAATAGCTTTCATAGCAACATTTTCCCGTAAATATTTTCCTGTTTTTACTATCTCTGTCGCCACTGAAAAGAAATCTAACACTTCCTGTTTTGTTTCCTCAAAATATTTTAATTTAATTTTTTTTGAAGAAACATTTGCTTCTTTTACCAACGAAATCAAATCATTTGCAAGATTTTTAAATACCTCTCCATTGTACCCATAAATATCAAAAAGTATTTCCATATCTAAATATAACGTTAAATTATCAGTAATACTACCTGTTTCAGTAATATTACAATTTAATCCCATATATAATATTGAACCTTCTCTAATGGTATTTAACTGTTTTACAAGATCATCATCCTCAGAATTTTCTAAAATAAAAGCACTGATAACTTCTTGATATTTACTACCATTTGATTGGTCTAGTAGATATGCTATCAATTCTTGAATAATTTCATTTCTATCAACTCCATTTTGCTTTTTCTTTTCAGCATATAATACCAGTCGTTCTGTAAGAATGGTATTCTCCTTTTCAGCCTTTTCTTTGTATTGTGAAAATTTAGTATCTACTTTAAGATTCTGCCAATTGACTGAATACTCATCCTTATTCTGAATTCTTTCAACATAATCTATTTTCTTTATTGCTGATTTGATAACTGCATTAGGAAGTCGAAAGCCAAATACATCATGAACTTTTTTCTTTAACTCCGGAATGGAAAAACTGTATATTTTTTCCGTATAAATTATATACTTGATAAATTCTGCAAGTATTTGATATGCACTTCGATAATTATCATTTGCATATAATTCTTTATATGTTACATATGAAGCAAGTATAGATTCAGAATACATATTTGCCATTTAAAAAATTCTCCTTTGTTCTTTTCTTTTTTACAAGATTGTCTTGTTTTCATAATATCTGTTCTTTTATTCTATTACAGAAAAATACATATATTGATAATTACAAAATGTTCACTATTTATTAAAATTGCAACATTATACATATTATCTAATTTATTCTGTTTTAATTTTGTTTCTAACAGTTAATTTCTTAGAATTTGCCACTAAAAATCCTATCTTTTCTTAGTTATAACTGTAGAACTGCAAATATATCTACAGTTTCTACATTTTGTATTATACTAGATAGCGTTTATCTACAACTATTCATATACACAATTTTCTATTTTATTATCCCTATTTATCTTAGTTCTCAATTTAATTAATATATAATATATACCCCCAACACTTCAAGAAAGACCTCATCAACCTCTCTCCCATCAAATATCCCAGTCCCCAAGGGGACTTCGTTTTACGACTTGAATTAATCCAACTTTAACCATAGCATATTGCTCCTTACCCTATGTAATCTTGAATTAATCCATACAATTATTTTCACATTCCGACTTAACTAAATAATAACATATTATAATCTTCTTATCAATCAGTATTACAATTCACAGGTCTCATTTCGGAACAACAAAAAACTCCGCCAGCAAAGCAAATGCCTTGCCAACGGAGATTCATATTTATTCCCTCACACCTTAGTAACAATCGCCACGCCATCTCCCTCAATCTCCACAGTCTTATTACCTGCAGTTATGGAGAAGCTGTCACCGGCTTTGTAGTTCTTAATATTACCATCACCCCTGATAGTTACCTTTACTTCTGTAAAGATTACAGAGCGAAAAAATGCTATGTCAACATTAATTTACCACTTTATTATATCCCCATCCCCTCCAGCAACATAACCACAGAAGCTACCGCTGACGGTGTCATCTTATAATATTCCCCCGACTCCGAAAGCGTAATTCCATGAGGCTCAAGCTTGGCGTTCTTAAGTTGCTCAATTGTAAGAAAAATGTATTGTGAGCCGTCTATTTTTGCATCCTTCTTGTCTTTTCGTATCTGCTTTTTCTGCCCTGATGGTTCAAATTGTATATCTACATTATCAATGTCTTCGAATTCCAATCTGTAATAGAATAAAAACTGCGGTTTTCCACCTTCAACAAGATCTCTGTAAAAAGCAAATATACATCCTTCCACGTCTGTTTTAGTAATCGTCATTTTTTCATTATTAATGCGTAAATATTTCAATTCCCTATTAATCGCATCAGCTACTGCCTGATACAATTTGTCTGTTGTAAGAAATTCCTTTCTTTTATAATCAAATGATGGCTCTAGCTTAGCCGATACACTGGTTCCCAGAGTTCTTTTTCCAACAGATAGATGTCCACTTCTTTGAGTAAAAAGAATCCCATGACCTTTGAAATCAATAAAACCATTAAATCCTATGTGATTTGCCATCTTAGAACTTGCCAATGGGCTAATGTATGGTCCTGGTTCATATACGTCACGAGTTTTCCGTCCATCTTCCCACTCGTAATCCATCGCCCGATTTGTCATCAGCAAATCCCAATAAGTCACATTTGAATATGTTAACATTACCTGATTGCCGCATTTTTTCAAATCATCAAGACGTACAGTTCTGCTATTATATTTTAATGCATCAACATGAGCCTTAAGCAGCCAGTCAGCTCTTTTGGCAATCTCATCTGGCAATTCATACACCTTCGTCGCATTAAAATGATTCATAATAATGTCAAATGGCTCATCCGATATCTTCCTGAAAGCAAGCGTCACTATAGGAAATAAACAGTCTCTGTCCTGACCTTTATTCTTGTAACTTAGTAACGACTCACCCTTGTATCTTCTGCAAATGCTGTCGTAATTCTCAGATAATTTATTCGAATCCTCTTTCCAGCTTGACGCTTTATTGTAAATAAGCCGAGAAACCGCTGTACATATATACAAAACAATAATCGAAACCACTACAGATATATCAAATGTCAACCATCTATGCATCACAAATGCAATCACCAGCATTATCAATGCTGCAATAAACTGAATAAAATCTTTGTTACGCAAAAGTTTAAACAACCAATTCTTCTTCATAATCATTTTCTCTCTTGTTTACATGTTACTATGTTATTAAACATTATTCGATATGTTTAATTGTTGTTGATGATTTAGAAACTTTAGATGGGTTAAAATGTATATAAAGCTTTATGTATCTTGTTTATAAAAATTTTATGGTGCCTGACACCTTATATCACATTCCGACTTAACTAGATAATAACATATTATAATCTTCATATCAATCAGCATTATAATTCACAGCCCCATTCCAGAGCAACAAAAAATCTCCGCCAGCAAAGCAAATGCCTTGCCAACGGAGATATATAATATGCTACTCTTCTCTCACACATTAGTAACAATCGCCACGCCATCGCCCTCTATGTCCACAGTCTTATTGCCTGCAGTTATGAAGAAGCTGTCGCCAGCTTTGTAGTTTTTAATGTTGTCGTCAACCCTGATAGTTCCCTCTCCTTCTGTAAAGATTACAGAACGGAAAGATGCTGTGTCGACATTAATTGTCACATGGTCAGATATGTCGTATTTGTAACATTCAAAATACTTGCAGCTGACTAATAGCTGTCCAGCTGTTGAATTCTCTTCAAGAGTTATAGCCGCCTCTTCCAACGCCTTATCATCTGTGTCTTCGCAGCTTTCATATGGTACATACTTTTTAGTGTCAACAACATCAAGTGCTTTATCGATATGCAGTTCGCGCTTATTTCCGAACTTGTCCCTGCGGTCATAATCGTACATACGATAAGTACAATTAGAATTCTGCTGTATTTCACATATAAGGATTCCGGCTCCAATAGCATGAATTGTGCCGGCTTTGACCATAACGCAGTCACCTTTGCTGACTTCTACCTTATTAAGAATATCTGTTATTGTGTTATTCTCAATACGTTCTCTTATCTCTTCTTTGCTGGCATCCTTAGAAAGACCGCAATACAGATAAGCGCCGGGTTCACAGTCAACAACATACCACATTTCATTCTTGCCAAATTCATTCTCATTTCCTAATGCATACTCATCATCCGGATGAATCTGGATAGATAAAGGCTTCATAGCATCTATGAACTTTATAAGAATTGGGAAACGATCAAGTGACCCACTCTTCCAGCCAACTGTATCTGCTCCAAATTTTTCAATAAATTCACCGAAATACATTCCCTTATATGGACCATCCGCAATAATTGACTGTCCATCTGGATGAGCAGACAACTCCCAGCTTTCCGCAATAATATCATAATCACACTTCTTGCCAAATACAGTTCTTAGCTTAGTTCCACCCCACAGATAATCCTTGAATGCTGGTTCAAGTCTTATAATATCAGGAATTTTATGAGACTCCTGAACAGGTTCTATTCGTAAGAAATCAGATTCAGACATAATCTCGCCTATACCAGTCTCAATAATAACCACATTCTCAGTTCCATGATTAGAAACCTTATGTGGCATGCCAACAGGTATGCTTACAGTTGCTCCCCTGCCATATTCTGCAACATCATCTCCTATCTGAATAGTTGCAATACCATCAACAACCATCCAGCTTTCAGAGCGGTGTTCATGGCAATGCATTTTCATACTCATACCAGGGTACAAAGTTACTTTCTTGACCTTATAATCCTTAGTCATACACAATACCTGATGCATTCCCCATTCACGAAATGAAACCTTGGAACTGTCAAAATAAGGCTTATACTCTTCTACATGAGATTTAACAATATCCTTGATTAAAGAAATGTGTTCTCTGTCTGATATATATGTTGCATCCTCCGTATTAACAATAGATATATTGTTGATATGATTAGCAACAATAAGATGCTTATCAGCAGTATTAATCATTACCACATCTTCACAGTCATTATCGATAATATTTCTATGTCCGTAATCGCTTTGATTATCCTCATCGTTAATGTCTGCTATACAATCAATATCCCTATATTCAAAATCTGCAGTCAGCTCTGTTATATTATCTATCTTGGTAAATAAATCTGCCTGCATACGCATTTTAGGAAAGCGGTTCATAATAGAATCTGGAACATTAATAATATGGCTTACAGTCTTAAGTTTTCTCCTTATCGCCTTCTTAGTCTGGGCAATATCCGGATATATCCCACGTAGGGCTCTGTTAAATGCACCAACCATGCATACATATATTCCAGCATGCTCACCATTAACAGATGAAACAATATTAGCTATCGTTCCTGTTTGGGCCGCTTCTTTCGCTCTTATGATAGAATCTTTGTAACTGCCTGATTCTATTACCAGATCAGAAACAGTAACCATCATAAGATCTGATGGGTTAAGAAAAATACTTGCTAAAGAAACTGCGGCAAATGTACCGCAGTTCTTACTCTCGTATATTATCCTGTATCTTACATCCTGAAACACCTTAAGCTGTGTCTCCATAATATCTGCATAGCTTTCGTTAGTAACAATGATAAATTCATCTGCAAATGGCATATTTCTTACAATAGTATCCTGCAAAAGAGACCTGCCCTCACATATATTAAGGAACTGCTTAGGATAGTTCTTTCTTGAGAGTGGCCATAATGTATTGCCTAATCCTCCCGCCAATATAATACACTTCATAATAATTATCTCTCAGCTCTAATTTAATTATTAATATCACTATACACTTTCATTTTCAAATGTAAATTTTGTCAAAAATATATACAACTTCAATTTTTATAAAAATCAAATCAATTTATATATTTCATCCACATTTTTTCTATAACTACATGGACATAATGTTTCATCAGCGTAATATCCTGCTGCTAAAACAACTACAATTCTTTCCCCATTTGGAATATTTAATTTTTTTCTAACCATCTCATCTTCTTTTGCTGTATTAGCCCACTGAAGAAAACACGAACCAATTCCTTTAAAATGTAATGCATTAACAAAATTCATTGCAAATAATCCAGTATTAAAATATCCTTGATTTCTCTCCCCGTAAAAGGAAAAAGCTGCAATATCATATGTAAATACAAAGTAATTAATTCCTTTTTTTTCAAATCCGCCTAATCCCATAATAACATTTGATAGCAACTCTATATTTTCATAACTTGAAACCTGATATACTTTACACATCTGTCTATTACACGCAGATGGCGAAGCAATCGCTGCTTCAACACAATATTTTATATCATCCGTTGAGATTTTCTTGCCTGAAAATTCTCTCACGGAATGTCTTGATTTAATAGCATTTAAATAGTCAATATTATTATATTTTAAAGCTTCTTTCGATGTGTATCTGAAACTTCCTACTGGATACATATCATATGATTCTAAATGTTTTAAAAATTCTTTAACATTTTTATAGCTTTCGTTTTCATCCCATCTATTTTCATCAAATACTTGTTTCCATTTTTTTAAAATACTCACTCCCATAATAAATGGTGTATTGGGATTTTCTATATAGTTAATAGGGAATTTATTCATTACTTGAATTAATTCCTTAACCTTCTCATTTCCAAATGGTCTTAATTTTTTACTACTAAGTCCTTTTTCTAAACTATGTACAATCAAAAGAATACTATATTCTAATTGAGGAATTTCTGATTTTGCTTCCATATAATTACCACAAAAATCTTTTGCATCTCTCTTAAAATCTTTTTTTATTTTTACACATTTCACGAATCTTCTCAATCTATCATTCTTCTTTAATATTTCTTTTAAATTCATACAATTACCCCTTTCTAATTTTAAGTGTTGACATAATAAAGTGTAATAACTCTTTATCACATTTATATATATATATAACCGAACATGTCACAAAAATAATACCACCCAAAACAGTTTGTACAATTAATGTTATAATTGATATTCCCATTAATTGCTCCACAAATTTTAATATCAAAACCATACCTATACCAATCAAAACATATGGTATAACAGCCACCAAATGTTTACGATAATTAATTTCTTTTCTTATACGTAAATACTGGTAAAATGGAACAAAAAACTCAGCTATAAGTGTTCCTATAACAGCACCTACAGATAAAAACCTATTAATTAACATAATATTAATAAGCATATTTATAATAGCGCTAAAAAGTGTAGACTTAATATAAATATCATCTTTTTTATGAGGAATAATATACTGTGTTCTTATAACATTACTCCAACCCATAAATATCAATGTTGGAGCTGACAAAAATAAAACTATTGCACTTTTCTGAAATGCAATGCCAAACATAACATAAACCAAACTGTTTGAAATTGCCATCAGTCCAAATGCCATAGCACTTGTCATAATTACTATAAATTTTATTGATAATGAAATATATTTATGAATTTGTTGTACATCATTTTTTTCTACTAAATATGACATTTTGGGAAGCATAACAGTTCCTAAAGAAGTAATCAATCCAGACAAACAATATATAAATTTTTCTCCATTATCAAATATTCCGGTTTCTGCCATGCCAACCATCGATCCTAACATTACCTTGTTCATCGATCTATATATATTTAATGCTAAAACAGGAATCAACATTACCATACATGGTACTAAATGTTTTCTTACTTCACTTAACTGTATTTTAGAAAAATATATTTTCCTTCTTATTCCAATCCAAATTGCAATATATCCTATAACATATCCCATTACCATTATAAATGAATAAATAGGCACATCATTTTTTTCTTTAACAAATAAAAATATACAAATCACTGTTAGTAACTTAACTACAACGTTTCTAATTGTTACTTTTTTAAATTCTTCTAATCCAAACCAAAACCAATCAATATCAAGAAACGAACCAACAACCCAAATAGTAAAAATTAATGCTATTGATTTATATGTTCCTGAAAACAATTCAACATAAAACAAATATATTACGGTAACTATTATAGTTGCAATACATTGCATAGTGAATAAATTAATAAATATACATGACAATTTCTTTTTATCAGTTCTAATTTTTGCACACTCTCTTGTTCCATAATTAACCAAACCCAATTTAGCAAACAAAACACAATATTGGGCAATAGAAAAAGAATATGCGTATAATCCTACACCAGTTGTACCAATTACCCTTGATAAATATGGTGCAGTTATAAGGGGTAATAACATATTTAATATTGTATATAAAGAATTATATATATAATTTTTCTTTACACTATTAGCCAATAGTATCACCTCCCACAAAACTTTCTAAAAATTCTTCTGCATTTTTTCTATATTTATTTAAATTACTATTTACCTTAGTATAATCTATTTTCTCATACAATAAATCACTTTCCACATTTGTTGAAAGATGATTATTTAATGATATTTGCTCCAAAAATTCATTAATCTTAACTTTATTGTAATCAAGGGTAATAAATTTCTTATTAAAAATAACAGAAAAAACAGTTCCATGAAAGGTATTAGTTATGACACATTCCGCCTGATTAAAATATGACAGGAAGTTTTCTATTGTAGATTCAATACATTTATCAGCAAAAGCTATTCTTTTTCCTAAACATACCATTGCTATTATTTTCAACTTTTTATTTTTTGCTATTTCCTTTATCTGATTAATAATGCACTCATTTGGGTTATTAAACAAATATAAAAGCATATATTTCTCTTCATCCAATTTTTTGCACTTTGATATATAATGTGTTTTATCATGTAAAAGTGTAGGATCACAAACCATTATAGGGTTCTTTTTTGTATATTTCTGAACATAATCATATGTATACATATCTCTAACACTAACAGCTCTATATGAATCAATGGCAGTTCTCACATATGGCAAAGAATTTAATTGATCATAACCAGAATTTGCAATTGAAGCAGCATATGTAATAATTGGTATTTGAGGAGTTGCTGTCATCCAAAATATTTTTTTTGATTTATTAAAGTACTTAGATGTAATATCCCATACAGTATCACTTCCAATAATAATGTAATCTAACTGTGAAATATCTTTTAAATTAATAGAATTAAACTGTGTATGAATATAATAATCATAATCTTTGTATTTCTTTATAACCGGTTTTATATTCCTAAATTTAATAAGATTTTTTAAGCAACTTTTTATCAATCTTTGTTTAGAATGACCTGAATATTTATTTCGAGTTGAAATAAAATATACTTCATGCCCCATTTTTTTTAGCTTATCTGATAATTCAGTTGCCTGCAATACACTACCACAATTTTCTGTGTAATACACAGTTACGATTCCTATTTTCATTTATCTACCTTTCCATTTTTATTCTCTAATTCCTTATTTTCATCACTTTCTTTTTGCGTACACATTACAATCATATAAAAAGTAACCCATACGCTAAAATAATTCAAAATATGTGATGTAATTCCTACAAATATCAAATATGCGACTATGATAAAATTCCAATAGTTTTTCTTAGATAATTCGACTAAATTATTTACCAAAACTACTACTCCCACTATTGTTGTTTCATAATAAATTCTTATAAAATCATTATGTAAAGTTGCATTCCAATATGTTCCAAATACACTATATACAAACTTTGACAAAAATGCATTTATAGAACCATATCCATTATAATATGGAATATTATTAACAACGGTATCGTAAATTGCAATTCGACCTCCCATTTTTAAATTCAAATCCATATTAAATACATTTTGAAAAAAATTCTGTGATGCCTTTGAATATAAAGCAAACATAAAGAAAGGACTTAAAATAGCGACAATCTTCAAACTCCTTAATAGAGATTTTTTCACAGGTTTATTTATTTCTGGCAATTTCTTTGCTAAAACAAAAAGAATTGGTGCAAGTATAAAGCTTAATCTTTTCATTGAAAGCATACACAAAATCATACTAATAAATGCTTTCTTATTATCTTTTCTAGATAAAAAATATACTTCCATAACTATAAAATCATGTGCCATTGATGATTCCATGCTTGAACTTGATTCAGACCATGAAATAGACAATAATCCCGCCAAATTAAAATCTTTATAAAATTCCCATACAAAATTCAATGCAAATCTTGCCAATAATACGTTAAAAAAATATTTATAATCTTTTGAATCTACTGAATTAACAAATAAAAATGCATTTAAAATTGGCAAAGAAATTCTTAAAAGCCCAGAATATAAATAACTTTGAAAATCCATATTATAAATTTGAATTACAATAGATATAATAAAAAAGACTAATACATACCCCATTCCTAATTTAAATTCTCTAAGTGCTTTTTTTAATATTCCACCTTTTTTTACAATCATGAATAAATTCATTAAGCAAAATAAAATAAGCGTTCCTAAATAATAAGTTTGTGAAGTATATCCAAGCATATATGTAACATATAAAAAATTATATAAGATAAAAACAAAATATCTTATTTTGCATTGAGGTAAATCTAGCTTCAACTTATTCTTCTCCAATCCGATTATAAAATATAAATATTATTCGTAAAATATCACTTAAATTCTTCAAGATGTTTATTGATTAATTCATTTTTTTCATACCTTAGTTCTGATAATTTAGGCATAACTTTACTATACAATGCTTGAAAATCATTATCACTCCATTTTTCTAAATCATGAATGATTAATTCTCTTGCATCTAATTGATCCAACAAGGTTGTTATTCTATTTCCAAATCTTTTTGGCATTGTAACCCCTAACTTCTTACTATATAAAATTGAAAATACAGTACCATGAAATGAATCAGTTAAAATAATCTCTGCATTTTTAAACAATGAAACAAACTGATGTATATCTGGTGTAACAATATTAATACATCCCTTGCTTTTTTGATGAGGCATCGTAATAATCCTTACAATTTTAAAATTTAATTGTTGAGATATTTTCTTAGCCTGTTCATAAGTATCACTGTCTCCATGTAATTGATATACAAGTATATATTTGTCATCAATCGTATCCTTTAACGCAAAATCATTCCAAATTTCAGGTTCAACCATAAGAGTTGGATCAAGCATTAAATCACAATCATCTTTTCCAACTTTTTTTGCAATATCTACCCCTGTTTTCTCTCTAACTGATATATAATCATATTTACTTAATTTTTCTCTCAAATAAGAATTTTCTTCTTCAGTAAATTTTGATTTTCCAAAACTTGCAGCAAAAGCTATTTTTGCTTTATCATCTAAGACAAAATCCAAGAAATATGCCCCGTCAAAATTATGTGTATAATAATTATTCCATACTTGATCACTTCCTGTACAGTAAATATCAAAATCAATCAAATTATTTTTTAGTTCTTCCAAACTATAAAAAGAATCTGTAAGCGGCAATTCTTTATCTATAAAATAATCGAAAGCTTTTTTTAATTTTTTATATCCTGGTGTTTTAACCAATGTCAAAATACACCTAACTAAAAAATTACGATTTGCATTTGAAACATCATTAAAAGAATTTTTATATGTACCAAATCCCCTTAAATTCTGAGGATAATAATCTATTATTTTAACATCAAATCCTTGGTTTTCAAAAAATTTGACTGTTGCATATGCTTGTAAAACAGCACCATAATTATATGATCTATGATACGTAATTACAGCAATCTTCTTCATTATTTCTCCTCCTTATTTAACATAGTCTTATATATCTCTATCAATTTTTTTGTATGTATTTCAAAAGAAAATTCATTTTTAGCCATTTCATAAGCTTCATAACTCATTTTTTCCCTAATATCTTTATAGCATACTATTTCTTTTATTTTAGCTGCCAACTTATCAATGTCTCCAGGTTTAATCAAAAATCCATTTATTCCATCTACAATTGCCTCTGGAATTGCAGCAATAGAAGTAGAAATATTAGGTATGCCATACCCCATACTTTCTAAAATAGTCATTGGAAGTCCTTCATTATATGAAGGAAGGACATTGACAATTGTGTTTCTAAAAACATCTGCCCTATTATCTTTTGTTAACCATCCCATATAATGTACTCGTTCCTGTAATTTATACCGATTTATTTTATCTTGAATTTTTTCTTCTGAATCATGATCATCACCATACAATGTAAGCATGATATCTTCTGGTATTTCATTCACTATAGACGCAAATGCCTGTAACAAATCATCAATGCCTTTTCTTTGTATTAGCATCCCATAAAACAATATATTTTTCGAATCAAAATTATATTTATTACAATCAGGTACGCTAACTGCATTATGTAAAACAACAACTTTATTTTTGTTTTTTTCTCCCATAACTGAAATTATAAAAGGTTTCCAGTTCTCTCCAAGTACAACCATTCTATCCGCCAAACAAAATATTCTTTCAGTTAATTTCTTTACCAAAAAATTTTGTTTTTTATACCATTCTTCAATAGTAGCTCCATGCATATGTATCAATGTTTTACATCCCAATATTTTTGCTAATAAAATAACAAATCCTTCACGAAATACGCTTCCCCGCTCTGCCATATGCACATGAACAATATCAATTTTCTTTTTTCTTATTATATAAATAATTTGAGGTATTTTTCTAATAAATGTTGTGATTTTTTTAATTTTATTTGATCTAATTACAGTTGCAATATAATTTAAGTTTGTTTGATTACAAAATTCTTTATCATTCAAATAATTTTCTACAACGGTCAACATTCCTCCAACTGATGTTTTATCAACGCCTATCATTAATACATTCATTTCAATTCATATCTCCTCTATATTTAATAACCTTGGCTGGAATTCCACCAACAATTGCATTTTGAGGTACATCTTTCGTTACAACAGCTCCAGCCCCTATAACAGCTCCTGATTTAATATGAACCCCAGCCATAATTTTACAACCATATCCTACCCAAACATTATCTTCAATTATTATAGGCTCATCTGTACCACTTTGTAAATTCATTGGTATATCAAGGCGATTTATATTATGATTAGATGCAATAAACGCACATCTTGCAGCCATCATTACATCTTCTCCGATTACTAATTTCCCCAAAATATATGATTCATCTCCTATTGATGAATTATTTCCTAAAGATACTTGCGACGAAAAAGATATTTTCCTTCCTATATCAACTTTTTCTCCACAATAATCAAACATCATTTTAGCTGCTAATCTACGAATATTTGTTGTAATTGGCCACGAATAATGTAATTGATAATGTGGAAGCCAAGAAGTTAAAACATACAATATGTATCCAATAGCCTTCTTTATTTTTTTCATTATTTATCACCTAATACATATTTAAGAAATGTATTTTCTTTTTCATATGTTTCCTTTTTCAACTTATATGTTAACTTTTGAATTGGTGCCAAGTAATTTATATATTTCATCTTTGTTTCATCATATCTTTCATCTATACAATCTAAAAGCAAATGAGAATAATCACTATTAGCATACGGATAATTTCCAACTGAATCTTCATTTTCTTGTAATGCAATATTAAGAAGAATATATGTAAACAAATAATCTATTACATACTTCTCATTTAACCAATATGCAAAAGACATATTACGCGCTGCCCTCATTACAGCATTATGCTTTTTACAATGTAATAGCCAATTACTGATTAATGCAGGATTCTTGATAAGTCCAAACGTATCTTTAAAAGCAAAAAAATCCGATTCTATAATATATTGTGGTAAATCACTTGTCATATATACAGTTGCATCAACCCATGTTCCTCCAAAATGTTCTAATAATGAAAACCTAATCAGATCTGATAATGCAGCATCTGATATATTCCCAGAATTATATTTTTTCAATATATCATCAGGTAACGTAACATATTGTTTTACAGATTCGTCATCCAAAACAATAACATGTCCACTTGTATTATTTTGAACAGATTCAACACATTTCTGTACTAATATTGGAGCATTGTTTATTCCTTGTTTCCAATAAATCCATATAGGATTATCTAATTCTTGATCTCCAAAAACAATCCCATAAGGATCAACATTTGCATACTTCGCATATTTTCTAAATAGATATTTTTGAGCTTTATGATAATAAAGAATTTTCTTATTTTCATAATCCTTTACAAAATGAATATCATTTATCATAAATAATGCTCTTTTTATTCCATATTTAAAACCATAACGCTTAAAGTATCCATCAATTCCTATATTTTGAAATGCTGCCATTATCTCTCCTCCAGTATTTGAACATCAATGCAAAGATTTTCATATCATTCAGTAAATATCTCTTTGCCATTCTTTTAGGATCTTGCGTAATTCTAAACAACCACTCTAATCCATGATTTGCCATCCACTTAGGAGCTCTTTTTACATTTCCCGCTTCAAAGTCTAAACTTGCTCCTAAGCCAAAAGAAATTGGAACACCTAAGTTTTGACAATTATAATACATAAATTTTTCTTGTTTAGGACATCCGAGCCCAACAATCAAAATATCAGGTGCTGATTTTTTAACCATTTCTTTAATTTTATCCATTTCGATTTGGTTCTTTTCAAATCCATATGGCGGAGAGTATGTTCCAACAACCTTAAGGCCTTTGTATCGTTCACTAAGATTTTCTGCTGCTTTTGCTGCTACTCCTTCTGCTGCCCCCCAAAAAAACAACTTATACCCCTTTTCTGCAGACATTTTGCATAAAAGAGGAAACAAATCTGAACCCGATATTTTTTCCTTAATAGGTGTGCCATACCATTTTGCAATCCACATAAGTGGTTTCCCATCCGTTAAAATTAAAGATGCATTTTCATAGACGGCTTGTAATTCTTTATTTGTTTCAAGCTGAACAATATGATCCACATTTGGTGTTACAACATATGCATTTTTATTTTTTTGAATTAATTCTTCAATAACTTGCAATGTCTCTTGCATTGTTAAATTATCAATTTCAGTATTCATAAATTTTATTCTTGACATTCATTCACCCTAATTACAAGACAGACATAACTATTCTTTAAATATTTTCACAAAAATCATAGTTATACTTGTATTCCTTCTTTAACACTAAACACTTATCGGCATCACCTAAATCTCAAATAATTATAATGAATATATTTTATACTATATTTCTATCTAAGCCTTCCCTTTCTACGTCAAATACTAGCATTTATAATAATCACTTAATTTTTACTATAGTCATTTATATATTCAATTTTATAAAAATTTAATACTTTTTCATACAAAATTCACCGCACAGTATTTTACCATTTCTGACTATATTCGTCAATGTTTTACATAATATTACTGTGTATTATATGGCATACATAAAATGTGTCGTGATTACTATTTTTCTAGTAATCACGATACATTTTCTCATAACATTTTAATACAAGCCGCTTTCCGCTCTTTCACGCTCATGCTTTGCCTGATTGCGGTATATATCATAGAGCTGATAGTATATGCCTGCCGTTTTAGGATAAATAGTGCTAAGATAATCTGCATTTTCTTTATATCTTCTGGCTATATTCTTTTCTTCCTTTCCTTCTGACGGGCTGTATATTCCCCTGTCGCAATGCACACAAGCCACATACCGTTCAATCAATGTTTCATCAGCATACTTCTCTATAACCTCTCTTACCGCTTCGCATGGATAATAACCGTCTGCGCCAGCAGGTGATGAAGACAGTAGTCTGCCAAGCTGATATCCCAGAAGGCTTGCCTGATTATTCTTTTCCAGCAATTCTTTAAAATGTTCTATCCATATTCTTAATTCCCCAGCATCAACTTTTCCTTCTTTCTCAGCCGGACAGAATCTGATTTTATTATACAGCCTGTCTACAACATTAATATACTTCTTCTGCTCCTCTGTAAGCGTTCTCTCCTGATTATCTCCGTCTTTCCTGAACAGCACAGCTACAAGCTCTGCATAGTTTTCTGGTGAAGCCTTGAGAATTTTCTGAAAGCATTTCATATCTGTCCATTGAAGTATATCAAAGAAACGTATCTCTACAGATGCTATTGTTTCGCACCACTCATCATCATCAATATATTCTTTTTGCAGAACCGCCAATAGCTCTTTCAGATAATATGGTATCTCAGCCGTACTCCGTTCAACCTCCATATCTTTCACCTGTATAAAATAATCATATATCTGCTGTGCAGTGTATTGTTTCTCTGTCATTGCCATATACAGGAGCCTCACATATGTTTCCACACTGCCATATTTCCTGCATTCTTCTAATGCCCAGTCATATTGCTTTGGCATATAATAGTCTGCATTTTCCCAGAATAATCTCTTTATACGTTCTGGGGCATTAGTAATCTGCGGTGTACTCTCACCAGCACACGCAGCTTGAAGCCTATATATTCTAGCCATGAACTCATCATCAAGTTCCCGTTTCTCCTGCAAATGCATTATATGTCCATACACATCAACGCCACTGTAGGCTAACACGCTGCAATAATCAAGTGCCATTTGTCGATGTGTTGGCTGAGCATCATACAGGGCAAGTAATACATTTTCATCGTAATCATTGCCCCAATACCTTGCAAGGCAGTCTCCAAGTGATGAATGTTCTTCTTTGGCACATATATCAGCCAGCTTTGAAAGACTTAAATTCTTCTGACGAAATTCATCTATCTTTTCCTGAATGATTATCTCTGTCTTTTTCTCATTCTGTTCACGTTCATTGCCTTCTTTATATGCAACTGGATTAAGCAGAACTCCGTCATGCTGCTGCACAAACAGGTATTCATACTCATATTCTGGTTCTTCTGTGTGTATCTCATCAAGAAGCTTTTCGTATTGTTTTACCACATTTTCAGGCTGCGCCCAGTCTGCTGTCCTGAAGAACCTGTGTCTGTATATTTCCTTTCTTATACAATTTTTCAAATGTATTTTCTCTTCATCAGACATCTGCTCTGTTTCATATAGCATATTATCAATCAGCATTTCTTTAACTTCAGGCGGAATTTCCTCAGCTATATCAAGCAATTTTTCCCAGCGTTCCGGCTTGAAATTAGCCTGACGTATCAGAAGTATCACATACCGTGTCATAGTAACTGCAATATCTTCTGTACTCATCATTTCAGGGGTAACAGATTCCCTGTAACGAGGCTTTATAATATCACCAATGAGATTACTGTTATATGTTGGAAGTGACTTATACACATGTTCCCATCCGTTTCTGTCATGTTCAAGAGTCATTTTTGCAGCATTTACTTTCTCATCTGTTGTTCTGAAAGCCGACAGGTTAATCCAGCTGCATATTACTTTATGTATAGTGTCTGCTGGTGTGTTGGATGTATATTTATATGACATGTCATCTATACGAAGCAGCCATCCAAATGCTCTTGCAGCGTACGGTCTCTGTACAAGCATGGTATCTACACCCCAGAGAATATCTATATACGCATTTTTATCAAGCATAAGATTATCGCTCTGCTTCTCGAAAAGCTGCAACAGACCTGTAGGCTTATCCCACTCATTTTCTAATCTGTCAAGCACTTTGGATGGCGATAATTCGCACAGTTCCCTGAAATATGTTGATATGTATTTCCATTGCTGCTCTGTCTTAACATAACCGAGTATTTCCTCAACCATGTTGTCAAGAATCGCCTGTGAACTCCCGTGGTCTTTATGGCACACTTTGATTAGAAGCGTCCGAAGCATTCCCTGTCGTATATTCCCCGACCAGAACAGATGCTCTCCGTTATATGTCGCAGCCAGCCTCTCCACAAATGTATATGTAAATAACGCTTCTGATTCATTTAACACATCTATGCATGACCTCATGAATTTCTTCCAGATTTCACTGTCTGTCGACACATCCAGATATCCCCATGTATTCTGCACGCTTGCCAGATAGTATTGGCTGGCTCCGCTTCTTTTAACTATATATACAAATGGTTCTTCTCCGTCTGCATATTTTCTGACCTGTTCTGTGAAATCATCATACTTAAGACCACTAAGCTCCTCTATTACTGCTTTATCCCCATCCGCATCTGTCCATTGTCCAACAAGCAGACATGTTATCTTGACATTATCAGCCAGACCGGCAATCCATTCCGGCTTCTTTAAATATGCACCGTTGAATATTCTTCTTTTCATCGGAATATATAATCCATGCGTCTCACTGACAAGCTCATTAGCCTGGTTAACATCCATTCCTACCCTTCCCAGTGCTCTTCGTATTGTTTCGAGCGTTCTTGGTCTTAATTCTATCTCTTTGTCTGAGAATGATGGCAGCCCGTCTGTGAAGATAAATATATTGGTGTTATTCTCTATTGATACTATCTCATCTGCATAGAACCACGGTATATATATGTTGCCTGTTCCCCCAACTTCTGCTAATCTGTCCCAGTCTTTCTTTTTCTTCACAACAAATATCGGTCTTTTCTCCCCTGATTTCCATAACTCGTTGATAATGCAGTATATTGCCTCTTCCCTGCATCTTGCTCTTACACAGACTTTCTCATCATTCTTAACTTCGTTAAATACATTTATGAATTCGTCATCATCTATATCAAAGAAATCTATTCCTATCTTAGGATTGACTGTCTGTCGCTTAAGCTGCAGATCAAGGTCATCTGTCGAGCATATATCCATATGTTTTTCTGCATACGCTGCCATCTGGCTGCTGATTTTCTCTAGTTTGATCTTAATCTCCTGTACTTCCTGCTGCTGTTCGTCACGCCACTCGCTCTGGTAATATCTGTCGTATATGTCTGGTGCGACCTGTGGCAGCTCATAAAGAACTGCACCTAGCATCCTGTTTGCATACAGGCATGCCTCCTCATGTGGAATCTCATATGCACTCATAAGGTCCGCAAGTCCCTTTTGCAGCCTTGCTTTAAATGTATAGCCTGAATCCCTGCTAAGTTCTGCCACAAGCTGGCTAAGATTCTCTTCTGATAACACATTTGCAATATCACCCATCATCTTATCTGCATTAGCCTCGTATCCTGCAAAGAATCTGCCATTATCTACCAGAAGCTTCTTAATATCCTTCTTGTCTTTCATTCTGTCAATGAATCTTTTGCTGGCATCGGTCAAACGACCGGTTGTATTGCTCTCTACCATGTCTTTTATTATGTTTTCTATCATGATATTTCCCTCTCTTCTTTATCTTCCCTCTCTTTTAAAGCAGAAAGAACCCTCCCGGTGAAGTGTACACCGAGAGAGTCCTTTTATTGTTTTCTTATCAGTCTGATTAACCAGCACATCACTCCGCCAATCATTCCGCCAAGTGTGTTATAGCATATATCTGACAACTGGAATGTACCAAGCCTTAACATCAACTGCAATGTTTCTATTGTAAGCGAGAACAGAAATCCCGCTGCTATCGCATACAGCACTGGTCTTTTCACTGCATTTTTCCTGTTCTTTAATACAATCAGGAGCCATGTCCACGGTATAAGCATTATTACGTTCTCAACCGGCTCCGCGCTCACTTTTCCTTTGGCATCTGTGAGCGTCCATCCGCCCATTACATCCGACAGCGGATTCATCCACATGTTTCTGTTAAGAAGTGTCTTGAACAATATCATCACTGTGAACAAGAACCAAAAGAACAATTCCCGAAAATGTGCATCTTTCTTGAATTTCCCAAGCCATGCAGACATCATTAGTTTGAAGCCTTTTCCCGCTCCATCCGGCTCATAGCAGTACATATATGCAATTGTAAGCAACAATGCTGACAGCAGTGCAAACCAGAATGGTTCGTATAATGTTGTCAGAATGTCGGTTATTACTTTTTTTAACATTTCCTGCATTGATTAATTATCTCCCAAACTATGCTCTAACAATTTCTCATAATCTTCTCTAAAGCGCCTGAAACTTATGCTGCAATTTTTCTCTAAAGTATCCATATTCTGTACATTTGCAATATCAACAAAGATCTCCGATACATTTTTATCTTTGATATCTTTTCTTTTGGAATTGTTATGTAATCTTGTAGTTATACATTTGGGATAATTACTCTGTGCATTCTTTTTATCGCCCCATATAGCTTCTATATTTGTCAGACTATACTTTTCTTCGTTTTGTCCGTACACCTGATTAATAGCCACTTTATCTGCAAGTATCCAATTTTCAATCATTCTGCACGGAATCATAGGAATGAACTTTTTATCAGCACTATCCAGTCCAATTACCACATCATTATATACTGCGTCATAGCTCTTCTGCGTTGTTCTTATATCACTATTCTTTGCTCCACTTTCCCTATCGGTATCGCAATAGTATATACCATAATTATATCCTTTTTCCTTGCAAAGTACTTTGAATTTCCTTGCAGGAATAGACTTTCCGTTAAGCCCTCTTATGCTTCTCACCTGAAGTTGTATTTTTTCGACCTCTGCTCTTTCTATCATACCAAGTCTGACGTCCACGCCATTATCCCTTGCTATACGATATAAATACACTTGAACAGGTCCGTCTTCCCATTCATCTTGTCCAAATTTTTTCTTACCGTAATCTGTAACACCTTCTCCTGTGACAGCTATATCCATTCCTACCAACTTTCTATATTAATATCTTATTATTACTAGTTATCTTTAAGCAACATTTGCGCTATCTCACTCTGTGACATATTAAGCATCACTTCTCCCGGATACATATATTCAAGTTTTTCTTTTAATATCTCATTATCAAACATATACTTTGATTTGGTTACACCATTCTTATCTCTATACAAATATACAATTTCATCCGAATTAACATAATCAAGAAAAACTGTACTATGTGTAGTAACAATGAGCTGATGTGAGCTCTGGCTATACATATCTTTCAATACTCCCATCAATGGTTCTGCATAATCAACATTAATTCCATTCTCTATCTCATCAAGTAAGAATACCGCATCTGATGGCTCTATTTCACTTATTGCTACAAAAGCAAGTACTCTCAATATTCCATCGCTAATCTCTCTTGATGAAAATTCTATATCTCCATCTTCATAATGTTCTTTAATGTTAATCTGTGTCCATCCTGATCTGCCTGGAATTGAGGCTGATACATCACTAATTCTTTCCCCAAGAATCTTTCTTACTTTGCTCATAAAGCTTTTCTTCTGTTGATCATTCATTCTTTTTATGAATGACGGAAGATTCCTTCCAGATTCACCAATATTCTTTACTTCTCCTCTGCTTGAAAGTCGCATATCCTTAGGTGACAGCAATTCAAATGATGCTGAATCCGCAAAAAAAAGTGCTAATCTTCTTAACCTTTCGTCTGCTGACTTAAGTGTTCTTATTATTTTCAAACAGGAACTCGATACAACAAAATTGTCAGGAATAACTATTCTCATATCACCAGCTTTCAGAAATCCACCTGATACTTTTTTGTAATCAAGTAATAATTTATCATTGGTCATATCCCTGATACTTTCTGAAACCAGATGTATTGTATTCTTCTTAACATTAGTCTGCAGATTCATTATCCAGCATAATTCATCTTCGCCAAGCTGTACTATTGTTTCAAATGATATTCTTGAATTATTAGCATTACCTACTCGTGACTTAACATTGCTTACTGTCCAATTTCTGCGTTCCAAAATTATTCCAAAATCATCTACTGTACAATTAGCCAGAAATGCTATGGCCTGTAATATTGAACTTTTACCCATTGCATTATTACCAACTATTACCGTTAATGGCTTTAAATCAATTGTAAAATCATTAAGTGACTTGAAATTATCTATTTTAATTCTTTTAATCATAATACCCTCTTAATTAAGCTTCATAATATATACACATTGTATATTATGTCCTATAAAAAATCAACAAAACAAAAAATCCGGTCTAAGCCGGATTTTAATAAAATGAGCAGCGCTATAAGCCGGGTTATGTCAGCATAGCTGTGACGATCATCTATCTAGTCCTGCTGTTACCAGCAGGCTCAAGCGACCTACCTAAAGCTTGGCGGGCAGCCTTTGTAACGCTTTTGTTTGGTCTTGCTTCGGATGGGGTTTACATGTGCCACTGCTGTTACCAGCAATGCGGTAGTCTCTTACTCTGCCTTTCCACCCTTACCACAACTTTCGCCATGGCGGTATATTTCTGTTGCACTGGCCTTGGAGTCGCCTCCACCGGACGTTATCCGGCATCCTGCCCTATGAAGCCCGGACTTTCCTCACCTGCACGAATGCAGCCGCGATCATCTGCGCTACTCATGATATTTAATTGTAATTGCTTTCGTACACAAGCTGGTACACTTCAATCCTGAATTGATCTTCCTCACTAATCCCCACAAATCTGCATCCGTAGGTAGTCTCAGTCTCTCCAAGATTCTCCATTCTGATTATCTCGACAACAGCCTCTATACGTTCTTTATTATCAAGAGTGATTACTGTCGAATAATAAGTATTCAGCTCAAACTTACGGTCTGATTTGAATGCTATACCACCCTTGGATATGTTAATAACATTAACATCCACTGTCTCCCCGGAACATGCAGAAATACGACTTTCATCAAGCTTTTTCAAAGAAATAATAACATCAACATCAGTTCTTCTTGATTGTCTTCTCTCAACTTTGACCATGATTATCCTCTATTCCGAGCAGCCTCTTATCTGTTCATGTTTGTTAAATCTATCTAATGATATCATTAACCTTTAAGAAGTTCAAATATATTTTTTGAATATTTTAATTGCTATGCATTATATATTGTGTTAGAATATTTTTGTTACCACTCCCAGATTGGTACAGAAGGGAGGTGTGCTCATGAGCCATTTGGTGACCTTAATCATATCCGTCATGGCTGGTGTAATAGTACATTGCATCAGCAAATGGTTAGACGGGCTACATAATAGGTAACTAGCCTGGGGTTTAGTCCACCCCTCCACAACGGAATAGAACCCCCTCGGCGTTAACGGCACCGAGGGGGTTCGTTTGTGTTCATGAGTCATTTTCCTCATTCAATATAACATTTTTTATTTTTGCATGCAAGTATTTTCTATAAATATATATTATTATTTAATAAACATAGCATCTCCAAAGCTGAAGAATCTGTATTTTTCCTGCACAGCAACTTCATATGCATGAAGCACATGCTCTCTTCCAGCAAGTGCCGATACCAGCATAACAAGTGTTGATTCCGGAAGATGGAAGTTAGTTATAAGACAGTCTATAGCCTTAAATTTATATCCCGGATATATGAATATCTCTGTCCATCCACTCTTGGCTGGAATTGTTCCATCTTCAAGTGCAACTGACTCAAGCGTTCTTGTACTTGTTGTTCCGACAGCAATTACTCTGCCACCATTCTTTCTTGTATTATTAATCATATCAGCTGCTTCCTGTGTAACAACATAGAATTCTGAATGCATATGGTGGTCAAGAATATTCTCTACCTTAACTGGTCTGAATGTTCCAAGGCCTACATGAAGTGTTACTCTCGCAATATTAACTCCCATAGCCTTGATTTTTTCAAGAAGCTCTGTTGTAAAATGTAATCCGGCAGTAGGCGCTGCTGCAGAGCCTTCATGCTTTGCATATACTGTCTGGTATCTGTTCTTATCTTCAAGTTTATGTGTTATATATGGTGGAAGTGGCATCTGTCCGAGTTCATCAAGAATCTCTTCAAATATTCCATCATATGTGAACTGGATAAGTCTGTTTCCTTCTTCAACTATATCAATAATCTCTCCTATAAGCTTGCC
>JABLTO010150185.1_pt1 | contig 36917 bp, 28 predicted proteins | sample 7160091 | NCBI WGS metagenome assembly JABLTO01 (sample SAMN14651225, study PRJNA627086) | human gut metagenome | isolation source: feces | host: Homo sapiens
TATGGTATAGAGTTTTTACAGGTGGACAGGTTTTATCCAAGTAGTAAAACATGTTCAGTATGTGGAAACATAAAGAAAGATCTAAAGCTGAGCGATCGCACATATCATTGTGAGTGTTGCGGTACAGACATCGACCGTGATTATAACGCAGCAGTAAATCTGAGCAGGTATGTAGCCTAAGTAGAGAGGTTACAACCATGAGGTGTCGTTGCACCTTTAAGCTGTGGAGGGCTATGAAAACTTGATTAGCTTAGGCGAAAGAGAGTCCTGAGAAACAGTGAGTTCATCACAGAACACAACGGCAAAGCGAGCAGTGAGGAATACGCAAGGCTGATTGAACAAAGCTTCATCCAGAAGTACAAAACATATCTACCCGAACATGGATATAACCGCATGAATGTACTCTGTATTAGAGGGGATGAATTGACTCTCTGTAATTTGTTCAATTTAGTAGAAATAAATGACTCGTAAGCTTTAAAATGATGCTTGCAAGGAAAAAACTATAGGGCTCAAACCCCGATGTTTCGGGGGTTTGAGCCCTATTTGATGAAATGTATTTAATGGAAGGATATATAAGTTTTTTATTTTAGAAAGGATTGAACACAGCCTAATGACTTCAATTAACAAAAGAGAAGCTGTAATACTCAGAGGAGAGCTTCCCAATGTTCACATTGTTAGAACAATGAAGAACAAATCAAAAAGAGGGCACTATTTTTGCGAGGAGAGCGAACAGGCTCTCAAACTCCTTAGGGAGATCCGCAGAGGAGAACCTCTTAGCAGAAAGCAGGTGCGCTAAATAGATATAGCAAGAAAAGAAGATGAAACTCCTCTTGATTTCCATAAAAGGATAATATATGGGAAGCTTGTAGACAAAACACTCGGAGACATAGATTATTCGGAGCTATCAGAGTTTGCTTATGGCAAGCCGTACAGTTCTGATGTTGCCAGAAGGATGTTTTACGGCAGTAGACAGACACTTGATCTCATAGCAAATGAAGCGGCGAATAAAATTACTGACTCTAATATTTTGTCAGAGCTTGACGAAAAAACAGCGGAGCTTCGCAAGGAACGACAAAAATTTTTCGACCAACGCCGCGAATATAATAAATTATTATCTGAAAATGCACGAAAAGAAAATCTTTATGAAGCTCTGATTAGGTCTGCCGAGAACATGAGAGATACTGTCGGAGCCTTATATAGTAAGCAAAATTACTCCGCAGACATAACCTCTGACAACGAGGCTATCATTGTATTTTCGGATTGGCACTTGGGATTGAAAACAGAAAATGTGTTTAATAAATATAACACACAAATTTGCAAAGAAAGAATTATAAAAGTCGTAAACAAGGCATCAGAGAGAATTAAACTGCATAGGTGCAGAAGATTACATGTTGTTGTACTTGGTGATTTATATCACGGGGCTATTCACAACAGCGCCAGAGTTGCCTCAGAGGAATACGTGTGCGACCAATTAATGCAGTCAGCCGAGATACTTGCACAATCTGTTGAATATTTAAATCAATATGTTGAAGATACAATCGTTTACACAACCTATGGTAATCATGGCAGAACCGTACAAAACAAGAATGACAGTATCCATAGAGATAATATGGAAAGGATTATACCATGGTGGTTAGAGCAAAAGTTTATTAATCACAATAATATTATAATTGCTCCTGACGAAGGACACGAATTTATTTTTATAAATACCTGCGGTCACGAGATATGTGCAACGCACGGAGATAATGATTCAGTTAAAACAGCTCCTCGTTTGTTAGCAACATTATTCCAGAAAAAATATAGCAAGGATATTGAATACATATTACTCGGGGATAAACATCACAGGGAGAGTTTTGATGAACTCGGAGTCACCTCATTCTTATGTGGTTCTCTTTGCGGAACAGATGACTATGCAAATAATAAGCGTCTGTATTCAGAACCCTCACAGATGTTACTTATTACAAATCCAGAGTGTGGAGTGGATGCTGAGTATAGGATCAAATGCTGTTAAAACACAGCTCAACCGCAACATATAGTTAATATTTAGTTAGGGGTGGGGAGAGTTTAGGTATCTATGTATCTCCCCTCCTGGCATTTACACGGCGCTATCGTCTAATGGTCAGGAGGCCGCTCTTTCACAGCGGCGATGAAGGGTTCGACTCCCTCTGGCGTCACCACTAAAAATTTAACACGGAGGTGACTTGCAATGCCAAGAAAAACAAAAATGAATTCCATCACATCCAGAGACTTGCTATCGCAGGTCAATCCTCAAAATGTTCAGCTTCTAAACGATTTCTTGGATTATCTGCGAGCTGTACGAAAAAGTGATACCACCATAAATGGTTATCAAAACGATATAGAAATAGCGTGGGTGTGGGGTTTACAACATAACAACAATCTCTTTTTTGTTGACTGGACAAAAAGAAATATATTGTCATTTCAAAATTGGCTGTTAAATAATAACGGAAACAGCCCAGCACGAATAAGACGTATAAAAGCCGCTCTATCATCATTGAGCAACTACATATCATCGGTTCTTGACGATGAATATCCCAATTTCAAAAATATTGTTTCAAAGGTAGAAAGTCCTGTCAATAAACCTGTCAGAGAAAAAACAGTATGGGAAGACAAAGAGCTTGAGGCATTACTTGATATATTGGTCTCAAGAGGTTCTTTTGAAAAGGCGTGCTATCTTGCGTTGGCTATGTATAGCGGCAGGAGGAAATCAGAGCTATGCAGGTTCAAAGTTTCGGATTTCTCCGATGAAAATTTAGTTTGCGACAACGCATTGTATAAAAGCGCTCCTATTAAAACGAAAGGTGAGGGCGGAGGTAAATATCTTAATTGTTATGTCCTTGCTAAAAAATTTAAGCCATATTTCGACATGTGGATGACCCAACGCAACAAGGAAGGTATAGAAAGCGAATGGTTATTCCCATACAAGAAAAATGTCGATGAACATATAAAAATTTCAACAATAAATAGTTGGGCGAACACTTTTAGCAGGCTTGCAGGCAAACCTGCATACATACACAGTCTAAGACATTATTTTACCACCTCTCTTGCGAGAGCCGGTATTCCTGACAATGTTATTACAATGATTGTCGGATGGGAGTCCTCTGATATGTGTAAACTATATACGGATATAGATGCCGACGAACAGATAGGCATGTATTTCAAAGACGGAGATATTTCTGCCCCGAAGCAGAAATCATTGTCTGACATATAACATGCGACTACAGAAAAACGAAAGAAAGGAAGTTAGTTAGTATACATGCAAAAAAAAGATTTAATCAGCAACGTTGCTGAACTATTACGCAAGAACGATGTTAGGAAACCCGTATCAATACCCAAACAAACTTTTCATATTTCAGATGATGAAGGAAACCATAAAGATTTTACTGTAAAAAAAACAGACAAGTCTGTTTTGTACAGTGTGAACGACGTGAAGACAATCATAGACGCATGTTTGACTGTGATTGAGGAATCCCTTAAACGCGGGGAAGAGATATGTATAAGTGGCTTTGGAACTCTTGGCTTGCATTGGAGAGCCGCACGCAGAACAAAACATCCCAAAAACGGCGAAGAGGTAAATATAAGAGCAAGATACGTTCCAAAATTTTCATTTGGCGGCAGACTGAGAATGGCGGCAAGATTATACGAGCTGTCTCTTGCTGAATCTCTTGCTGAAACAAACACTGAGGCTTTGGCTTCTTATGTTCAGGGGGTTGATGAATAGTGGCTATAGAAGTCAGTTCCCCCAGATCAGTTTGCAGTAAATGTGGAACCGCCTATGGTCGGCAGAAGGGTTATTTCCCCGTGAGCTATGCAACGTTACATAAGGGAGTTGGACATACACATGTTTGCCGTAACTGTATTGACTCTATGTATAGTGAATATCTTTCTCAATGTCACAACGCAGCCGATGCGGTTAGACAAATATGTAGAAAACTTGATCTATATTGGAACGAAACCGTATTTAAACGGGTTGAGCGTCAGAATACAACACGGACAATGATGACGCAATATCTTGCCAAGATAAACTCAGTAACATATGCCGGCAAGTGCTACGATGATACTCTGTTAGAAGAAGGTACGTTGTGGAACTTTGCTAACAATCAAAACGAAGACAAAGAAGACACTGAGGAGACTAAAGCTAAAATTAAAAACGAAATAGATGAAGAGACAGAAATCATTGTCCCAGATGAGATAAAAGACTTCTGGGGTCCCGGTCTTGAACCTACTCAATACGAGCAGCTTGAGCAACGCCGCAAATACTGGGTGTCGAGACTTCCAAAAGATATGGAATTTGATATCGGAACCGAAGTTTTAATTAAACAGCTTTGTTCTCTTGAGTTAGACATCAATAGAGACAGAGCGTCAGGACGTTCTGTAGAAAAAAGTATTAATGCACTGATTTCATTGCTTGGAAGCGCAGAGTTAAAACCAACGCAAAAGAAAAATAGTGAGGTTGACTCTATAATTGAAAAGACTCCGTTTGGAGTTTGGATTCGGAAATGGGAAAACGAACTTCCAGTCCCTGACGTTGACCCGGAATTAAAAGATGTAGACGGTATCATAAAATATGTTACCACATGGTTTTATGGGCACACAAGTAAAATGATGGGCAAAACCAACATATTCTGTAAGCTTTATGAAAAAGCTATTGCTAAGATGCGAGTTGAACATCCGGAATATGATGATGAAGATGACGAAACCTTTTTCAATAACATTTTCGATAGCGAAGAAGTTACGGATGATGAGAGCGAGGGACAAGCCTCTGCTCAGGGTCAAGGTGATGATGCATGGCAAGAGCTGACTTAGACAGAGTTGAAAGAATAAAAAAGGGAGCCGCCTTATGGTGTGCGTATTACAGAGCAAACCCTCATAGATTTGTACAAGATTATCTACATATAAATTTACATCTTTTTCAGAAAATACTTATTGTTATGATGAACTGGTCTTCTACTACTGTTTTCATAGGAAGCCGTGGTATAGGCAAAACATTCTTGAGTGCAATATTCTGTGTAATACGATGTATATTATATCCCGGCACTAAAATTTGTATTGCCTCCGGTTCTCGCGGTCAAAGCATAAATGTGCTGGAGAAAATAATATTTGAACTAAAGCCGCTTTCTCCTGAATTGGCGGCAGAAATTGATGAAAAGGAAACAAAGGTTAATGGCACCAAAGCTCAGATATCATTCAAAAATTCATCATACATAAAAGTCGTTACAGCAAGTGACAATGCACGTGGTAACAGAGCAAACCTGTTATTACTTGATGAATTCAGATTGATTTCACTGGATGTTATTAATGATATTCTCCGAAAATTCCTGACATTAAAAAGAATGCCTAAGTATGAGAAGCTTTCAAAGGCAGAGCGGAAAGCAGAGTATTCAAAAGAAAGAAACAAAATAATGTATCTCAGTTCAAGCTATTTCGCAGACCATTGGAGCTACAGAAAGTGTGTTGATACATATAATTTCATGTTAGATGATACAAAGAGACAATTTGTATGTGGATTGCCATATCAGCTTTCTATTTCAGAAGGTCTTCTTGATGAAGAAACAGTTATGGAAGAAATGGCTGAATCTGACTTCAATGAGATTAGGTTCCAGATGGAATACGAAGCTCTGTGGTACGGAAACACAGACGGTTCCTTTTTTGAATATAATTCTATTTCAAAGAACAGACGTATAGAATACCCAATGCTTCCCGACAAGTTAAGCGGCAAGGTTAATAATGCAAGCGAAGTAAAAATACCTCCTAAAGAAAATGGAGAAGTCCGTATAATGTCTGCTGATATTGCTTTGATGTCGAGCAAGAAACACAATAATGATGCAACGGCAATATTTATAAATCGTCTTATGCCAACGAAAGCCGGGCGCTATACAAACAATATTGTCTATACAGACACGAATGAAGGACTGCGAACAGACGATCAAGCGCTTACTATTCGTCGTATGTTTGATGAATATGATTGTGACTATTTAGTTCTTGACACGAGCGGACTTGGACTTGGAGTTTATGACTGTTTAGCAAGAGACATAGTTGACTCCGATACAGGCGAGATATATCCCGCCATATCTTGTTGTAACAACGCCGAAATGGCGGCTCGTTGCACTGTAATCGGGGCAGAAAAAGTTATATGGGCTATTAAACCGAGCGCACAGTTTAATTCGGACTGTGCATTTTTGTTGCGTGAGGGATTTAAGAGCGGACGTATCAGACTGTTAGCTACAGAGTACGATGCAGAAGAATCATTAAAGAAAATCAGAGGATATAACTCACTTTCTCCGGCAACTCGGACACAATTCCTAACACCCTACATTCATACGACGCTTTTAATTGATGAATTGACAAAATTAAAACATGAAGAGGTCGGAGGGAAAATTAAGGTGTACGAACGCCCCGGCGCAAGGAAAGACAGATACTCAAGTTTATCATACAACTATTACGTTGCGATACAAATCGAAAATAAGTTGTGTAAAAAACTAAATACAAGTTCCACCTACGCCGAGTCTTTCATTATTAAACCACCCAAATATCATAGCTCCACAGGAAGGACGGTGAATTATATAAATGGCGGAAAACAAAGAACAAAATGGTTATAATGCTACAAATAAGAGCACAAAGGCAGTTGATGAATCTAATGATGTAGTCACCGGGATGATAGGTATCTCTAATAAATTCGCTTTATTAAATAAGCTTATAACACGAGATTTAAATAATAACACCTCAACGCCGACTTTCTCGTTATATTCAAAAGATGATATAACTACATATCTTGCCAACCCATATAGATACGAAAAACAACTTCGGGATGCAGTAATCTATATAAATGGAGCCTCTTCTCACTTCAGGCGCTTAATCCAATATTTCGTAGGTTTGTCAGATTTGTCATATGTAGTCTCTCCATATCGTATTGATCCGAAAAGTGCTAACGAGAATACGGTGAACCGCAATTATCGTAAAGTGTTAAATGTAATGTCTGCCATGAATGCGAAAACACAATTCCCTACAATTTTAACAGTATGTTTGAGAGAAGATACTTTCTACGGGACTATGTGGGTCACCAACGATAATATTACTATTCAACGATTGCCTAGCGACTATTGTAGTATTTCATCTATCGAAGGAAATGTGTTGAACGTTACATTTAATTTTACATATTTTGATACAAACTCGGACGCCTTGGCAAACTACCCTCCGGAGTTTGAAACAAAGTATAATATGTATAGAGAGAACAGAACAAACAAGTGGATTGAACTTGACTCTCCAACGTCATTTGCAATTAAATGTAACAAAGATATCTTGGATTATTCAATCCCTCCATTCGCCGGAATTCTAAGAGAAATTTACGACATAGAGGATTACAAGCAGTTAAAATTAACAAAGACAGCCATAGAAAACTATGCGATGATTGTAATGATGTTGCCTATGGATGATGATGGCGACTGGAAGCTTGATTACGATAAGGCAAAAGAATTTTGGCGAAATCTTGACTCAATTCTTCCCGAAGAGGTTGGTTCAATACTAACGCCTATGCAGATAGATAAGATAAGTTTTGAACGCTCAAATACCGGGGATACAAACACAATCGCTGAAGCAGAACAAAATTTATTTACGGCAGCGGGAGTATCTTCTTTACTTTTTAATAATGAAAAAGCTTCAGCAAACGCACTATCTCTCTCAATAAAGGCAGATCAAGCTATTACGTATGGCATTGTGAAAAGCATTGAGGATATGGTAAACAGATATATACAATCTTTAAGTTACGGTAAAAATTTTAAAGTTACATTTCTTGATGTATCTCCGTACAACAGAAAAGAAGCCGGAGAGGCTTATCTAAAAGCATGTCAGTACGGAGTCCCTCTGGTATCATATTATTGCGCTTCACAGGGGTTAAGCCAATCAGAAATGGATTGTATGAATTTCTTGGAAAACACAATTCTCGATATAAAATCAACATTTATACCTCTACAAAGCTCTTCTACGCAGAGCTCTTCTTCTACCTCTGATGAAGGAGGTAGTCCCGAAAAGGATATAGATGAATTAACGGATAGTGGGGAACAAAGTCGAGAAGATAGTTCAGATTGGGGTTGATAATTTTTGAATAATTTCATTTATGTTTTTTCTGAAGAAGCAAGAGACCTTCTTCTTAGAAAAGATTATAAGCTGCTAAAGAGTGATATGGATAATAAGACATTCGTATTTGTTAATGATTGCAGTTCAAATTTTTCGTTAGACGAAATTGAATGCGTATATTCAAACACACTTACTTTTTGACCGTATGATTATCATACGGCTATTTTATTTATAGGGGGTTATTAATGGACAAGCAGATCTTAAATTTATCTTATACATCGTCCTTGAGCAATCTGTGTGAAATTAATCCGTCCTTCGATGCCGGAATTTTAAAAATAGCATATCCGGGCGCTAACCATAATGGAAGCTACATTTCTAAGGATGATTTTGAAAGATGTATTAAAACAATCTATAACTGTCCCATTGTTTGTAATTATGACAGAGAATCTGATACATTAGGCGGACACGACATGGATGTTGTAAATAACTCAGCACGTGGTCTAACTTTGGTAAATTTAACAACTCCTATCGGGGTTGTCCCTGAGAGTGCAAAAATTTTCTGGGACAAAGTTGAAGAAGAAGACGGAACAATACGGGAATATTTGTGTGCTGAAGTACTGCTTTGGAAAAGGCAAGAAGCGTACGAGAAAGTTCGACGTGATGGAATTGTGGCGCAAAGCATGGAAATTGCAGTGCAAGACGGCGAAGTAATGGCTGATGGGTTATATCACATCCGTGATTTCAAATTTTTAGCTTTCGCCCTTATTGGCGTCAGACCCTGTTTTGAGTCTGCATCTCTGGAACTGTTCTCGGAACAAGCTTTTAAGTCTCAATTTTCACAGATGATGTCCGAGCTTAAGGAATATTTCAATTTGGTCAATGCCTCTAAAGAGGATGACATAACAAAAGAAAACGATTTAACGAAGGGAGGAAAAAGAATGGCAGATAATAATTTTGCTTTAACAGAAAACTTTTTAAACGAACTACGTCAAGCCCTTAGATCTGAAACATTCCGTACTGATGACGGTTATGAATACTCCAGATATTGGTATGTTGATTGCGACACTGACGTACAAGAAGTTTACGCTTTTGACATGAATGAGGATATCCTGTATGGATTTTCATACAAGACGAATGGTGATAATGTGGTGATTGATTTTGATAGCAAAAAGCGCAAAAAGTATGCCATCGTTGACTTTGACGAGGGAGAACAGAGTTCTTTTACAGGCTTTGACTTTTCAGAGCTTAAGCAATTAATCCACGATAATTTCGAATGGCAGTCAAAATATGATAACGTTTCTAATAGGGTCGAAGATATGGAGAACGAGCTTGATGAGCTTAGAGGCTACAAAAATGAAACTGAGGCTGATAAACTGTTCTCTCAGTTCAAAGACCTTAACGGCGTCGAGGCGTTTGAGAACCTTAGGGCGGCGTATGAGGATTACGACATGGAAACGCTTGAGGAGAAATGCTATGCGATCAGAGGCAGGCAAGGCGCTGGTACAAATTTAAAGTTTGAGGCAAAAGTACCTAAGATCAGTGTCGAGAATAATAAAAATGACGACGAGCCTTACGGCGGTTTATTTAGAAAGTATGGCTTTAGAAACAATTAACAAAGGAGGATAATAAATTATGGCATATGCAGTTGTAAGAACTGACAAAATGTACGGAACAACCGTTGGAACAGGTCTTGTTTCTGTTAAATACATGGGTTCAGATGGTGAATCACCTGCTGAAATTGAAAACGGAAATGTTCTGAAAGTAAAGAAGCTCATAAGCGGAGAGAGAGAGGTTTACGTCGGCACTGATGTCGTTGCCGGTGATAATATCAATGATATTGTGCTTATCGCTTCTCCTGAGGTAATGTATGATGAACGTCTGAAGAATTTTGATGAGTATATCAATGAGAAGGATAAGATTTGCAGAGGTTACCGTCTTCATACAGGAGATATTTTCTCGGTAACAAAGGAGGCTCTTGCCGGAGTAACCAGTCCTGCGGTTGGTGATATAGTAGAGCTTGCAGCAGGAACAAAGCTAAACATTGCCAAGACCGCAACAGCGAGCACTACATCAGTCGGTACGATTATTGCAATTGATATCGTCGGCAGATATACATACTACGTTATCGAAGTGGACTAATTTACAAAGGAGGATAATCGATGAATGAAATAAAAGATATAGTAAAAATTGCCGTTGACGGCTATAAAGGCTGCGTAGAGAAATATACTGTCGGACAGTCACAGGATTTACTTCGCCAGGCTTTGGTAGAAGTTAATGGTGGCAGTACAATACTTGATTACAAGAAAATCCGAGACGGTAAATGCAACGGACTGTTTACGCTTATAGAAGAAATTTTGAGCCGCACAGTAGTTGAAGGTCTTCAGGGAGATGAATATTTTAACGCTCTCGTTGACTTCAGGAATGTTGCAGAAGGAGATAAGAATGAATTTGTCGTAGAGGACTCGTCTCTTTTCGTCGTATCGGATATGGCAGACGGAACTCAGGGAGTTAGAAGACAGAGACTGGGCGATACAAAGAAAACATCAATTCCGACCTCATATAAGCACGTTAAAGTATATGAGGAACTCAATCGTGTTCTCTCGGGTCGTGTTGATTTTAATGTATTCGTAAACAAGGTTTCTGATTCATTTAGACAGCATCTTCTTAACGGTATCTATTCTCTCTGGAGTACTGCGACAGCCGACCAGTTAGGAGGCACGACATATTTCCCGGTAGCAGGAGCATACGATGAAGATGATTTGCTGGAACTTATCTCACATGTAGAAGCGGCTGCGGGTGGCAAGCCTGCGACTATCGTTTGCACTAAGGCAGCTGCAAGAAAGCTCAAGTCTGCAATCCAGAGTGACAGCGCAAAAGAAGATCTGTACCGTCTCGGCTATTACGGTAACTTTATAGGCACTCCCATAGTAACTACTCCTCAGAGACATAAGGTTGGTACAACAGAGTTTGTAATGGACGATAATGTTGTCACAATTATAGCAGGAGATGACAAGCCTATAAAGGTTGTATATGAAGGTGATCCTATTGTACTTATGGGTGATCCTATGCAGAACGCAGATTTGACACAGGAGTATCTGTATGCAGAAAAGTACGGTATGGGTATTGTTCTTGCCGGAAATGATGCCGGAATCGGACGTTATGAGATGGCGTAAGGTTGCATAAACAACCCATTTAAATAGATGTAATAATTGCGTGGTTTTTGCCACGCAATTATTATTGTACGAAAGGAGATATTATGCCAACAAAAGCAACAACTAAGACGGCTGTGAATACGAGAAGCCGTAAGACAACTAATCCCAAAGCCACAGAAAGTTCTGAGGCTCAAGTAACCACCATCACAGCGAAGGAAATTGATTTACATCAATATATTACCGTTCGTAATGGATTTCAGGGCAAACTTGTATACAAGAGCCCAAAGACGGGAGAACACTTTGTATGGGATAACTTTGGAGACGAGCAAGAGATTGAATTGCTCGAGCTCCGCAATGCTAAGAATTCAGCGAAAAGATTTTTCATAAACAACTGGTTTATGTTTGATGACGACTGGGTTATCGACTACCTCGGCATCGAACGTTATTACAAAAATGCAATCAAGATTGATGAATTTGATGATGTCTTTAAACAGGAACCCGCCGAAATCAAAAAGACTATACTCTCTCTCTCTGACGGACAGAAGAAATCAATTGCTTATAGAGCGAAAGTACTAATTTCCGAAGGTAAGATAGATTCAAACAGGTCTATAGCCGCTGTTGAAGAAGCTCTTGGACTTGAGCTCATTGAAAGATAGGTGTTCCCATGAGCGTCTCATATGATGTTTTTCTTGGCGATTTCCTAGGTAAAATCTCAGAGTATGATTTTCTAACACTTTCGGAAGATGAAAGAACTCAAGTAACTGATAGCTTTATGAAAAGAGCGATATCTCACTTCCGCAAAAACTGTAAGTACGACTTGGTTACGACAGCTAATGATACGGATAGGAGATTCGACATTGATATACCTGACAGCGATTTAGCTGAAATATCAGATATAATATCAGAGGGTATGATTGTGCAATGGCTCAAGCCATATGTATACAAGCAGGAGCTATTGGAAAATGTGCTGAACACAAACGATTTTTCAACATATTCACCTGCGGAGTTATTAATGCGAGTGGGGAACGCATATCAAAAGGCTCAAAAAGATTATAAGAATATGATAAGGGAGTATTCTTATAACCATGGAGACCTTACGGATTTGCATTTATGATGATAGAAACTATAGCGGATAACTCAATAACATCAGAGCTGCTCCATAACTATTTTGGTCGTCTCGTGAATAGATTTTTCAAAATACTCCCCATGCGAGAAAATCAGGAAGCCTCTCTGTGTACATATATGCAAAGTCTACAAGCTGAATTGTTGGGTTGTAAGGGATTTATCCCTGCTATGAGCAAAGACTCTGATTTTCTAACCATGTTATCAATATTGCAATATTTAATTGAAAACCCAAAGTGTAATATTTCTGATGTTAAGCGCGAAGTATTTCGCGCTATTTCAATATGCAATAGATTACAATCCCGTTTTATTGAGGAGGTGTTGTAATGAATGCTTGGGATTTATACGAAAAGCAAGTTACATCACGTGGGGCTACTAGGCGAGACGCTGTGTTACGTAGGGAAAAACGAATGCTGTCAGCAAAACTGCCTCACAATTTATCTTATCACACAATGCTTGTTGAAGGGCAAGAGCGGGACATAGCAGTCAGAAACTCGGACAACATGAATGAAAAATTTATTTATTCAGTAGACAAAAATGTATTTAGTGCAGGTAACATAATTGAATGGGAGGACAACCATTGGTTAGTTACCGAACTTGATGCAAACACAGAAGTCTATACTAAAGCCAAAATAGAACAGTGTAACCACTTGTTAAAGTGGATTAATGATGAGAAACAGTTGTGTGAAGAATGGTGCGTGGTTGAGGACGGTACAAAATATTTGACCGGAGAATACGAAGACAGAAATTTCATAGTAACACGAGGCGATTCAAGAGTATCTGTGAAAATAGCAAAAAACAAAAATACAGTTAAACTTAACAGAAAAAATAGGTTTTTAATAGACGACCCTGATGCTCAAGAGAAGTTGGCTTATGCGCTCACCAAACCATTTAAGAGAGGCTGGGCTTATAATGCAGGGGGAATTTATATCTTCGTTCTACAAGAAGTTGCATCCACCGATAATGATAATCATGAATTAGGGATAGCTGATTATTATAATTATTTCCCTCGAGAGCCGAATCAAGACAACGCCGACAACGAAAAAGATGAGCCTATCATAAATCCTGATGATGACACGGACTCCAGCAAAAAGAAGGTGTGGATATAAATGGCAATTGAACAACTTGATGAATTTTTTGACTATAAGAACCAACTGATGGAGGATATATTAACAGATAAATCCATCGTTGAACTAATAGATGAGGATATAAGCTTCAACAAAGCAGAATCGTTAGTTTATACTCGAGTATTCCCGTACGAATATGTTCCCGAGACCATAGAAAAAGGTAAAACCTTTATTTGCTGTGATGTTGATATTGGCAGTTCCGTAGATAAAACCTTTCTTTTACCCACACTTTACATATGGGTATTTACACATAAGAGCAAGCTTCGTCTCCCCGAGGGCGGTGTTAGAACAGACAAGCTATGTTCTAAAATTGCCGATGTGCTCAACGGAAGCAGAAAGTATGGATTAGGCGAATTAAACTTGTATTCGGTTAAAAGATTCGCCCCTATAACTGACTTCCAAGGGAAGGTTATGACTTTCTATGCGAAAGATTTCAACAGATTATCTCCCTCGAACAAACCTATACCTTCTAATCGTAAGAGAGGCTAGAGCATCTTATGGCAATACAAAACCTCTTATACAAACGGGAATACCAAATAAATGACTCCATCAAAATTATTATCCCCACCATAGGTGAAATCATGGAAAATGAAGAGAATTACTACTCCCTAATATCTGTTTTAACATCCATGCCTATAGACATGATGGTTCAGCTTGATGATGCTGGAATTGATTTCACTACTATTAACGAGTACGATCTATTCCTTTTAATATTTGATAGCATTAAATCAATGGATACAAGTCTGATATTCGGGGACTTAGATTTGACAAGATTTAAGATGGCTATCAATAACCAAAACGGGAATGTGCTTCTCGTAGATGAAGAGAATGATATAAAGATCGATCGTGCTATTCACGGCAGGATAGCAGATACGCTGAGAATAATTCATCATTTGAAGAAAAGCAGGAAGAAACCGGCTAACCCGGAGGCACAGCAATTTATGCTTGAACGTGCTCGGCACAAGCTAAAACGTAGAAAAAATCAAGCAGAGAGTTCTCAGCTTGAACCACTAATAATAGCGATGGTAAACACTGAGCAATACAAATACAACTTTGAAGAAACAAAGGATTTGACTATTTATCAATTTAACGAAAGTGTTCGGCAAATAATTAAAAAGGTTGACTATAGCAACAGAATGTACGGTGTATACGCAGGAACTATAGACGTAAAAGATTTAAGCCAGGACGATCTGAACTGGCTAGTTCACAAATAAAAGCTACAAGGAGGAATATTTATAATGAACATCAATGATATAACAGTCACCAGTATAGAGCTTATAACTGCATTTGATATTAAGACAGGTAATTATAAGTTTACATTGGATGAGCTACAAAATGCAACAATCGCTAATACTCAGGAAAAGACCGATATTACAGGTAAGCGTGGTCGTAAGCTGTCATCAATCAAGAAGAACAAGGCAGTTACGATAAGCGGTACAAACGGTTTCATCTCCGGTGGCTTGCTTGAAGCTCAGACAGGCGGAGATTTCGAAAATAAGGCAACAGAAGTTCTCTGGACAGACTATCTGACTGTAAATTCTGACACTGCAACACTCTCATACAAGGCAGTAGGAACAGAAGGCAATGAGATAGATGAAGTGTATACAAAGAATAGCGATGGTACGCTTGGAGAGGTCTTCGTACAGTCTGACACTACCGGCTCCGGTAAGTTTACATATACTCCTGATACTAAGATAATCACATTCAATGCAGGAGATGTTGAAGACGGTACAGAAATCGTTGTTTACTACAAGAGACGTATACAGGCAGACGTGCTTGATAACAACAGCGAATTGTATTCAGAAAAGTGCACTCTTTATGTTGACGCTATGGGAGAGGACAAGTGTGCTAATGTATACAGAATTCAGTTCTATATTCCCAAGGCTGACTTCAGTGGTGATTTCAATATTGAAATGGGCGATAATCAGTCAACCCATCCTTTTGAAGCAGAATCACTCGCAGGCGCATGTGGAGCCGGGGGTAGTCTCTGGACTTATACAGTCTTCGGTGTAAATTCTGCTGACTATGAAGGCTAATTAAAGTTTTAGGAGGTATCCTATGGCAAAAACGATGAAGAAATGCAGAGTGTGTGGCAAAGAATACGAAGCTTGTCACACGCTCAAAATGAACTCAGATGTCTTCCGTTGGCAAGAGGTTGCGTGCTCCCCTGAGTGTGGGGGCATCTACCTCTCCCGTATTAGAGCATCGCGCAGCAATAATACTACAGACACAGATAATAATATTGCTGATACAACTTCAGATAATACAGATTCCAATGAAGATGTACATATGATTGACGATTCAATTGAGACATCAATTGAAGAAACAGAATACGCCGAAGACATCGAAACGTACGAAGTATAACAGCGGGGCTACATCGTAAGGTGTAGCCCTACGCATAGGAGGAATATACGTGAAAAAAAGTAAATTCAATGTGGATTTAGACAAAGCAAAACGAACCTATGACGATATTGTTTTTGATTCTGTGCTTGAAATGAAATATTATCGAGATGTACTTTGTCCGCTTGTGGAGAGTGGCGATGTGGTTTATTACGAGTTACAAAAGCCATATGAGTTACAACCAAAGTTCGTTCACGATAACAGAAATGTTCAATCTATAAAGTATATAGCTGATTTCTATATCGTTTATAAAGACGGGCATGAAACAGTTATTGATACAAAAGGATGCCCGGACTCTACCGCTAATATAAAGAGAAAACTTTTCTGGTTCCGTTATCCTAACATCGACTACAGATGGGTTTGTTATTCTAAGATTGATGGCGGTTGGTGCGATTATGATTACGTCAAAAAGCAAAGATCCAAAAGGAAACTTGAAAAGAAACTGAAATCTAAGGCTAATACATAAGAATATATTCACATCAATTATTTTGTAGAGAAGAAGGAGGAGCCTATGGCTAATAATAAAAAAATATCAATTTCTGCACTTGAAAAAATTATGAAAGAAAACAAATCTCAACCTGTATCTATTGAGTGGAACGGGTTAGAAATAACTATTAAGCCCACCCTCTCATTAAAGGAGATATTAACATTTGTAGACGATGTTGTGAAAAGCTGTTTTATAGGAGACACAGATGAATATCACCCTGAACTTAAGCCGTTCTTTATAAAAAGTAATGTTCTTGAAGCTTTTGCTAATTTCAAACTGCCTCCTAACGCCTCACGTAGATATGACATAATCTACAACACTGACGCTTTTGACGTTGTTCTTCAATATATTGATACCGAGCAGTTTAACGAAATTATACAAGCTATTGATAGTAAAATTGATAGCGAAATTCAATCAAATACAAGGCTAATCCAAGCTCAGATACACGAAGCTTATTTAAAGATGGACGAATTGCAGAAAGAGGTTAGCTCTCTGTTTGAAGGCATAAATGCCGAAGATATTTCAAACTTTATAGGTGGTATAACAGAGGGTGGTTTTGATGAGGAACAGCTTGTAAAGGCTTATATTAACCAGACTAACCAATCGAACGATACGATGGAGGAATAGCAGTGGCTGTCATAAACATGGAAGCAATATTGAACAAGGCTCGAAAATATGTAAACTCGCCTGAGTTCAAAAAGAAAATGAGTGATAAGGTTGACGAAATCATTCTCTATGGAGGCAGCAAAGGGAAATCAGGGGCATCTATGGTCGGAGATATATATTCAGCAGCCGATAAGTTTATTGAGGTTTTAAAAGGCGAAATTGAGAGTTCCTCCCTTGGAGCAACAGCGATTGCCGCTCTTACCCAACTTGAGAAAGGAACTGCCCAGAAGACCGGCGATGGTAGATATAAAATTACAGTTTCATTTTCAGGAGACCTGCATAGAGATTCTCTGGCTCCCGCTAAGTACAATGGAGTAGATAACATTGTCGCCCTATTGAATAACGGTTACAAAGCGGGGAATGCAGTCTATGGAATATGGAAAGGTCATACCGACCATCCAATAGCCAGCTTGACCATGCGAGATGGAGCACACTTTGTAAGCAGTGCTGTCAATAAATTTATGTCAAGTTATAGCAAAGAATATGGCGTTATAGATATTGAAGTCAATGAGGCTTATGAATAAATCGTAAAATTAAAAACTTGAAGGATTGGCACTTTGGTTTGCCAGTCCTTTTTTTTATAAAGGACGGTGAGAATAGATGGCAGGAACAGCAGACTTTTTACTGGAAGTGGGTATTGACCAAGGTGCGAGTCTTACGCAAATGAGAAGTGATATAGAAAGTTTAATAACTTCTATCAACAAAAATCCTCCTAAGATAAAGGTAGATTTAGAACTATCTTCCAGTGCTAAACAAAATATACAAAAAGAGATAGAAAAAGCAACCAAAAATTCCGGTTCTTCGGGAGGATCGTCTTCTGGTAATAGTAGTTCTCGAAACACGAGTTCCACTAATGATTTACAAAAACTAAAAGATTTAAGAAAAATCGATAGTTTACTTACCCAAATCATTAATAGGCAAAAACAATGGACGGCTGCCGAAAAAGGAACTTCTAGCCAAAGTTACAAAAATCTAAGCGAATATATTACTCGATTAGAAAATTTAAAAACAGTGTATGCCCATACCGATATGTCTGCCCAAAAGTTTAATCAGGAACTTGAGGCTGTTCGTACAGGCTTCGTTAGTGACTCAAAAATAATTAAAGAAGCTGGCGAAAACACGAAATCATGGGGAGACAGAATGGGCTCTCTTGCCTCAAAGTTCGGTAGTTGGCTCAGCGTATCTCAAGTAGTCATGGCTGGCATTAGATACTTTAAAGAAATGATTAATACGGTAATCGAAGTAGATACCGCTATGACTGAGCTAAAAAAGGTTACAGACGAAACAGATACTACATATAACAAATTCCTCAACAATGCAGCAACGAGATCGAAAAATATTGGAGCAGAGCTCACGGACACGATTAACGCAACCGCTTCCTTTGCAAGATTAGGCTTTGACATTGAAGACGCTGAGAAGTTAGCAGATACGGCAATCATATATAAGAATGTTGGAGATGGCATTGAAGATATAGATTCTGCTTCGGAGAGCATTATCTCTACAATGCAGGCATTTGGCATAACCGCTGATAAAACTATGTCAATCGTGGATAAGTTCAATGCGGTCGGTAACAAATACGCCATTTCTTCAAAAGGTGTCGGAGATGCGTTACAAAGGTCTGCTTCTGCTATGCACGCAGCGGGCAACACACTGGATGAGACAATAGCATTAACAGCAGCTGCCAACACCGTCGTTCAAGATCCTGAAAAAGTAGGCACAGCTTTAAAAACAGTTTCCATGTACTTACGAGCTGCAATAACTGAGGCGGAAGAAGCCGGTGAATCAACCGATGGCATGGCAAAAAGCGTATCTGAACTCAGGGGAGAGCTTCTTGCACTAACCGGACAGAAAGTTGACATACAGCTTGATGAAGACACGTTTAAGAGCTCATACCAGATACTTAAAGAGCTTGCTGCTGTATGGGATGATTTGACTGACATAAGTCAGGCTAATATTCTCGAAATGATTGGCGGTAAAAGAAACTCTAATGTTGTTTCCGCTTTACTGGAGAACTTCGATATAGCAGAAAGAGCAATAGAAACCTCAGCCAATTCCGCCGGTTCAGCAATCGAAGAGAACGAAAAGGTACTTGACTCTCTGCAAGGTAAGATAAACGTTATGAAAGCTACCTTCCAAGAGTTTTCACAAGTGTTTGTTGATAAGGGCGCTATCGATAGTGTTGTTACAAGTCTAACATCTCTTTTAAATGTTTTAAAAGGGATTGTTGAACATGCCGGTCCGTTCACCACTAAGTTAGTTGCCATTACAGCCGCACTCAGATTATTAGGAAACATTACAAAAAGTATCTCAAGCAGTGGATTTATCTCTTTTCTATCACGGTCAAAAACATTTTCAGGATTTAAATTTATTTTAGATTTTGCTAAAGAGGGAAAAGGATTAAAGGGAACAATAACCGGACTTGCCAACTCATGGAATATAGCAGCCGCCTCAGCAGTCGGGGCTGGAAAAGCACAGGTTCTAGCGGGAACAGAAGGCGCCGCAGCTGCGTATGCGAACGCGTCGGCAGCTCAGGCAATGTGGGCGGCATGGACACTCGGAATATCTTTGCTAATAACTGCCGGTGTAGCCGCATATCAACACTTCAAAAAATCAGCCGAAGCCGTAAAAGAAGAAGCTGACACCATACGCGATGAGTGGTCTGAAGCTTCTAAGGCTTATACCGATAACATCAAGACAATCAAGGATAGCGAGACTGAGTTTAAAACTCTCTCAGCAGGCGTGGATGAATACGGAAACAACATATCCTTAACGACAGATCAGTATGCAAGATATAAAGAGATTGTTTCCGATATCCTCGGAATATCCTCTGAATTGATAGACGGATATGACGCAGAAGGTAATGCAATTGCTAACAAAAACAATCTACTTGAAAGAGCTATTGAGTTACAGGAAAAAGAGTACAAAACGAGTCTAAAAGAAAGATTTACCGATAAAAACAGTAAGACCGAGTTTAGGGATATTAAGAATCGGTATGACGATCGTTCGGATTATGATGGATGGAGAACATATGATTATTTAATAGCAACTTCTTCTGACGGTTCTAAACTTATAAACAAAAAAGAAAGAGAGCAATTCGAGGAATACAAAGAATATCGAAGAAAGGTTCAGGAAGAAGCAAACAGAACATTGCGAGAGACGCTGAATATTGTTCCTCAATTATCCGATGAATACAATAATCTTTCAAATAGCCAAAAAGAATTTCTCAGCAATCTTATTAATCAGACCGACTTTAAGAATATTAAGAACGATGGCATGTTCAGAAGTGTACGCAATCAAATAGTTGAAGTTACTGATCTGTTATCAGATTACGAAGCTGAGTCCTTCGACATATTTAACAGAGCGTCTGAGCTAAACAATTCATTTGACGAGGGCGCAGTATCTGTTAAAGAATATGCTAATTCCATGGATAACATGAACGTCACACAGGACGCCGTTCTTTCAAACCTGACTAAGATATTAGAAACTCGAACGGATCTTGCAAAGGCAATCGGTGCAGATATTGATGGAAACGGCAAAATTGAAGTCGGAGAGATTGAAACAGTCGTCAAGGCTAAACTTGCAATTGATAAACAGGATATATTCGAAAACCTTAACCAGATTCTATCAGATACGGGTAGAGATTCAGGAATAAACTTATCCGAAATATTCGGTTCATTTAATAAGACGCAAGTCAACGAGATAGCATTATCGCTCAATAAGGCTTTCGATAATGTGGAAGACAGAGGCAAGGCACTACAAACACTGGCTTTATCTATGAAAGAGTTTGATAGCCTAACGAGCAATGGTCTTTCGAAGATATTAGACGACCTTGATAGGTCTGACCCGAACTCCGTTGCAAATTATAACGAAGAATTATCAAAGTTCTTCAAGACTTTGAGAGAGAATCCTGATTTATCCGGAATGTCAAGCGTTATTGATGTTCTTGAAGATTTGTTGGGAGGAGCTATTTCCTCCGTGGAGGATTTTGAAAGTAGATATAGCTCTTTCTTGACATTAGCAGAAAACGGCGGAGTCGGAGCCGGAGAAGAAGCTGTGACAAAAGCTGTGGAACTGCTTAAAAGTGGGTTAGAAGAAGGCAGAGTAAACAGTGAATTATTCAACGAATCGTTAGACCTTTTATTCGGAGATAACAGACCCAGCGATTTAACACAAGCATTAACTGAGATAGAAAACCTATTTGGTACAGGAGAAGATTCAGTTGAAAAATTATATGAACAGCTTGGTAAATATACTGAAAACGGCGTAATTAATTTCAAACGATTGCGCGAAGAATTGGGATTGTCTGAAGCCGCCTTTAATGCTCTTACTCAAAAACTCAGAGACGATGGTTTACTTCTCGCCAACAAAAAGGATATGAACCTCATCGGAGATGGATTAGGTATTTCGAACGATAAGGTTCTGAGTTTTGAAAAAGAAGCAAGAGACCTTTCAACCAATTATAAAGATGGTGCGCTTTCTCTCGAGGAATATAATTCTAAAGTAGATGAGTTAGCTTCGAAATACAATTTAGCTTCGGAAGCAGCAATAGACTTTAAGAGGAACATGTTTGTCGCAGCTACAGATGAATATATGGTTGCAGACGATAACGGCTTTGGCGGCTCCATGACAGCCTTTTTAGGTGTAGGCGGAGAGCTCGCACAGCAAATTGAACTAGAAATCAAAGAGGCTCAGGAAATAGTAAGAGGGGCAGAATTTGATCCCAATATCCTTTTCGAGACAGATTCTCTAATGAGTAACATCAGAACTCAGCTCAGAGAGACCGGTGATTATACCGAAGCCCAGATTGAAGAAATGATCGGAGAGCTGAACAGGCGAGTCTACAATATTAGAATAAAAGAGGCTGTAACCGCCCAACTTGACAAGGTCGAACTCGATGATAGGATTAACAAAGACGAGTTAAGAGAAGCGATTATATCCGGGTTTGACGAGGAAAGCAAGACGTTTGATATTGGAAAAATAACTGCGAACATATCTGGATTAGAGGTTGTTAAGAACGGAACATTTTCTGTCGGAGATATAATGTCTCAGTTAGGCTTCCAGTCTGACGGAAACGGTGGTTGGAAAACAGAAGCCACATCGGGTATTTCAAACTTGGTGATGAATTTATCAACAGGCAACGCCGAACAAAAACTTCAACAGGTTTTAGCACAAGCTGACAATATTCAAAATATATTAAATTCATTACAAGAAAATCCAACGACTATAAATCTACAGCACGGGGAGCTTGCCAGCGCAGAAGGTCAAGCCATATCTACAAGAAACACTCTACAGGAGATGACGCAAGGATATGTAATCCCGGTCACAATAGAACAACATGGTTCTATTCCCTCTGTTTCAGGACAAGCTAATGCAAGCAACGGCTCAAATGAAGGAGGACGCCGTGCAACAGGAGGTACAGCTTACAAGGGTGAGCATGTACTTGTAAATGACGGCAAAAAGCGTGGCACCGAATTAATACAGCGGGCAGATGGCACGTGGGGATATGTTGAAAACAATGGTCTTCCGGGACTTGTATATTTAAATCCGGGAGATGTTGTATATAACGAGGACGACACTGAGAAAATTCAGAGAAATCGCTATATCAGTGTTGGAAAACGTCTTGCAGCAGGACGACTCCCATCTTCGACAGGGGTATCTTCTTCCTCTTCTTCCTCATCTTCATCTAATAAATCATCCTCTTCTTCTAAAAGTTCAAATTCAAGCACTGCGGTGTCTGAAACTAAAGAGGAAGCTAAATCGCTGAAAGACGAAATTGAATCCATTAAGACGGCTAATCTTGAAAAGCTCAAAAAGACAATTGAAGATGTTGAACTGGAACTGGACAAGTTGACATCACAAATAGAAGTGGTTTCTAATATCCTTGAGTTAACCGATGAGAACGATTATTCTACCCGCATGGAGTTATACAGCAGTATGTTCTCAATGGCATCTGAGAAGGCATCGGGATTATATTCAGAGTTCAACAGATTGAGAAATATTGTACCTGAAAATGCTGATCAGGCTCAGGAGCTGTCAAGCAGAATGGAAAAGCTCGGCAGCGACATAATATCAAATGCTAAAGACGTTCGTGAATATGCTAAATCCTTAGATATGGTTCTTGTGGATGCAATGAAAAATTCTTCAGAGCAGCTTGAACAACAGATTTCTGAAACAGAAAGGCTCTTTGACAGAAATATAAAGGGACTAAGCGAAAACACAATGTTTGGTCAAAAGAGCATATTTAGCACGTCTTTCCTCCTTCCCTCAATACCCGAGGATGCTGTAGAAAATAAGAAAAAGGAAAACGAGGAGCTCTTAGAGCTTGAAACATGGCTACAAGAAGAGATATACAAAATCAAGAAAAAATATTCCGACATGGAGCACGAAGAGAAGATGCAAGAGATTGCCGAATCAAAAGATTCGAGTTCAGAGTCTTCATCGTCGGGAAAAAGTTCTTCAAATTCCGAACAAGCAAGTAGCGTTAGTGAAAACGGAACTTTTGAATTAATTGATGTTACAAATTACGATTCATTCGCAGCTAATATTAAAAATACTCTGGCGATAAAAATTAGTCAAATGGTATCGGAGTTTACGCAGAATGACTGGAAAAATATAATATATAATAATCCGCTTTCTGCATTCATTCTTGATGAGGATAGTTGGGCGGCGCTTTCGGAACAGATAGCTTCATTCGTAGATAATTTACAGATTGACAATAGTCTTATTCCTAACAGTGCTAATATTCTGCAAGACGCTTTAGATACCTTAGTAGCTGACACAGTTAATACGGAAGACAACTCATGGTTAAATCTAAGTGAACAGGTTAGAAGTTACATAACAAGTGTATATAACCTCTCACAAACAGATTGGACAAATCTATGTATGACCCAACCGCTAATAGCAGCATCCTTAAAACTTGTCGGTGATAATTCATGGGATTCAAGGTATCAACAATTAAATGGCGCAGGCGGTATTATACCAAACATGATGGGTGGTGCTCAAACTGTTGTTTCCTCAACAGTTTTAGGAACTCCCAGTTTTGATTCAAGCGGATATAGAAACCTCGGCAAACAAATGGGAGAGACTATAAAATCTTCCTTAATGTCAGTCATAAATCAGATGTCAATTTCTATCCCCGGAGTGACCTTTAACGGAACCCCTATGTTATTTGGTGACGAAAATAATATCGTTCAGAATACACCTGCATCTTCCATTTTAGCCGCTGCTACAAACGAGGTCAATACAAACGGAGGACGCCTTAGCAAAAGTAATAAATATAGTGGCTATACGTATGAAGAATGGTGCGGAGACTTCGTAGATTACTGCGCACGAATTGCAGGGTATAATGCTCCGTCTCAGAGAAGCGTTATTTCAGGTGCTAGATCAATGGCTTCGCTGGGCTTATACCGTGCATCAAACAGTGGATATATCCCTCAACCCGGAGACTTTATATATTTTGAATGGAACAATGGTTTGGGAGGCAATTCATCCCTTGGTTCTCTTGACCACGTTGGCATAGTTGAAAGTTTCGACCCTATAAACGGAGTTGTTCACACAATTGAAGGAAACACCAATAACAGCTCTCTTATGAGAAGAAACAGGACTCTTTCCAGTAATCAAATTGCAGGTTATGGAGTTACTTCGGGGCTTCCTCGTTATGAAAAAGGAACTGACGGGACTCCCGGCGGCAATGCGTTGGTCGGAGAAAAAGGCAGAGAGCTTGCTATCTTCCCCAACGGTCAGGTTGCAATTCTTGGTAAGAACGGAGCAGAATTAGTATACCTACCTCCGAGAACTCAAATTTTACCAAACGAGGACACCGAGGAAGTTCTTAGCTATACAGGAGATAACGTAGAACGTCAATCAATAAAGAAATATGCAAGCGGAACTGTTAATAAAAGCGTAAGAAGCGGAAGCGGTGTTACAGCCTCTGATATTGATAAGCTTATCCAGAAATATTGCCCTTCAAACTCAGTTTTAAAAGTGGGTGACGGAAAGTATTTTATAGAAGCTCAAAATTCAAGCGGTATCGATGCTCTTGTTTTGTTCGCAATCGCCGCTCATGAATCTGCTTATGGTACGAGTTCCATAGCACACGCTAAAAACAACTTATTTGGATACGGGGCGTATGACTCAAGTCCCGGTGCGTCAGCATATTCTTTTAATGACTTAGAATCAGGTATCGTTGGTATAGCAAATAAGATTGGTAAATACTATGTATCTGATAGAGGGCAGGATACATTATACAAGATAGAACATGATCCTGCGGGGACAGGTTATAAATATGCTTCAGATCAGCAGTGGGACACAAAAGTGGCAGGTCATCTTGAAAAATTCATGTCAGATCTCGGCGTATCTTTTGGAGATGACGGATTTGCAGGTCTGCGCAATGCTGTTGTTGATAACACTACCGCCACCCAAGAAGCTACAGTTAAAGAAAAAACAATTTCCGAGCAAATTGACGAAATCTTAAAAGGGTCTGCATCATACTCTCAAAATACAATTGACGACTATATGAAATATGTCGCAGAGAGAGATATTATGAATAATGTCGAAGATCAAGCGAGAATATATGGGGAAGACGATGCTGCGGACACAGTATCAAACTCAAGGAAGTTAAGAGACCTTGAGGAAACATTTTCTATGCAGCTTGATTTATATACTGAGAGCGGGAAAAAGTTACTTGAACAATACGATGCTTTACAAAAGCTTTATTGGGAAAAGGTCGAAAGCGGTGCTGATACAGAGGTTCTGAGTGAGATTATCACCGCCATGAGTGAAGTTTCAGCAAAGATAGATAGTGTTTCGGAAAAGTGGCAAAATGCGATAGAGGATATGGGCGAATCGTTTACTGCAATTATCGGAAACATAACATCCACATTCACAGAAGCCATATCTCGCTCTGATAGGTATATATCTAATCTTGAGCACATGCTGAACGTTACGGGTGATAACAAACTAATTCGTGATATATATTTATCAATTCAGCAAGAACAGAATTCACAAATTGCGAATACTAAAGCAATAATGGAGGCTGTCAGTCAAACAGCAGCTTATCAACGCAATGAAAGCGAGTCAAACTCCGCACTCGGAAACGTAGCCTTAAAAGAATATGCAGCAACGCAAGGCAATAAGGTACGAAATATATACAGCGATTATATTGGTAGTTTTGGCGATTATGAAAGTTGGTTTAACTCAAACGGAACAATAAACACCGAAGCTATGACAAAAGCGATAGCTGATTATGATGATAACCTCAAAGAAAAGGCTACCGACTTCGCAAATTGGCTAACTCAGTATAAGGTCGTATGGTCTAACGAAGCTGCTCAACAGTTTCCGGATATTATGTCAAGATTCACTTCGGAGGAGATACACTCGTTCTTTGACGGGAATGGTGAAATAACTCGGGCTGCATATGATATGCTGAGCGAGATTGAAGATACAGACTATAAAAACAGGCTTTCTTTATTTTTAACCTACCAGTCCTCGCTTAAGAAAATATATTACGAGGAACAGGAAAATTTAAATAAGTACATTGAAGATAGATACTCCACTTGGGAAAAATTAGTTGATAATGCCAAGGACTCTCTCAGTTCCATAACAGGTATATATGATACTTTGAAATCAGCTGCTAAAGAATATGCTGAAAGTGGTTTTATAACAATAGACACTCTTCAAAATATTTTATCCTATGGAGTCAACTATCTTTCTCTGCTTAAAGATGAAAACGGCGTTCTCAAAATCAATGAGGAGACAATTAAAAAAGTTGCCGCAGCAAGATTGCAGGATTACGCAATACAAGAAGGTCTTAATTATATTAAACAGCTCCAGTTGGCTTTAGAAGAAGAAAACACTGAAAAGCTACAGGGATTATTATCCGTACAAGAAGATTTAACAGCTTCAACATGGGGATATGTGTACGCAAAGTTAGCAGAATTAGACCTTTCTGAGCAAGAATATATAGCTGCTAAAAACAGACTTGACACATTACGTCAAATAACGGATATAGCAAAAACGAGTATTGGTCAAGAAACAGGAAAAAATCTTGAAGCGTTAAATTCTCAGTCCGATGCGCTCGAGAAAATACTTGAATACACTATTGCTATTATCAAACAAGAAAAGCAAGATAGAATTGAAGCACTTAACGACGAACTTCAAGCCTATAGAGATATAATTAACGCCCAAAAGGAATCATTAAGCCTTTCAAGAGAACAGAACAACTACAATAAAACTGTTTCAGAAAAGCTTAAAGAAATATCAAAATTGCAGACACAAATCAATCAGCTATCATTGGATGATAGCCGAGAAGCTCAAGCAGAGAAGAAATCTCTGGAAGAAGAGCTCGCTAAGCTGCAAACCGATTTAAGCGACTATCAAGCCGACTATGCTTACGATGCCACTGTAGACGCTCTGGATAAAATGACCGAGAGCTATGAAGAATACACAAACGATAAAATTGAAGCTATAGAAGATGAAATGTCATCGTATCAAAAACTGTACGATGAAGCTATTGTTAGGATTAAGGCTGATGGGGAAAGTTTATTTTCTCAATTCATTAACTGGAATTATGAATATGGCAACGATATTGAAGAAACCATTATCACTGCGTGGGATAATGCTATCGACAAGTTGAAGGAATATAATTTCAATTATGAAAAGGCTATGAGAAATATTAAGAATGGTATAACAGCTTCTGAGAACAATGAGTATGACACCATAGGTGGTAGCTCATCGCAAAGTGACTCTTCTATTATTTCAAATAGCGGCAGTTATTCAAGTTCTAATGCATCAATCGCCGATTTAGTTGCGCTCATGAAAACAAATTCAAGTTCGTGGGCTGCTTCGTCAGATAAAGAGTCATTAGAAAGGGCGAACGTCAATCTGGCGAATAAATTAAACGATCTATATCATTTGGGAGTCTATTTTGACGAGGGCACAGGTTTGTGGAAGCTTCCCGATGGAAGTAATCTATATGACAGATACCACACAGGCGGTATTGCGGGCGGCATCAAGACATTAAAAGACAACGAGGTTATGGCAGTACTTGAAAAGGGCGAGGTAGTATTAGATACTCCCAAAAAAGAGTCTCTGTATCGATTTATAGATATTTCTACATACATGCTTGAGAAATTCGGAACATCAGCTGCCAACATCAGTTCTGCTTTTACTTCTGATCTAAAACCAGTCTCCGGATATTTTGATAGTTTGAAGAGGGACGCTTCTTCCTCTATTACAGGGATAAAAGAAAGAGATTTAAAATTTAATGTTGAATCTCTTGAGGTGACAACCCCTATTCATGTAGTACAGAAATTAGACGAAGCTTCTATAAAAGAATACTCTGAAGAAATAGGTTCGATATCTGCGGAGTACATTCAAAAAGGTTTTACAAAACGAGGCATAAAGCTCCCTTCAGGGCTGTTATAATCAATCAGGTACTACAAACAAGCGGGCTATCATCAATAGTAGCCCGCTTACACGCTATATGATATTCTACAAAAATAATATAAAACACGAATTTGATATAACTAATCGACTGTCCAAAGGAGGTGAAGCAAATTGATAGTAGATTTTGAGAAATTAAATTTAACAGAAAAGCCAATGCTGATTTTAAGAACCCCCGACAAAACAGCAATCCAAACACTGGGATACGCATTTAACGTTAGCGCAGAACTGTCGTATAACGAGGTTTCAACACTGACATTTGACCTCCCGTTACAAGTGAACGGAGTCAAGACACCGCACTATGATGATGTCGTAGGCATGAAAATTATTGACTTAAAAGACTGTGGACAATTTATCTTGGTTGACCCAGAAGAGTCCTCAAACGGTATTTCTACGATTAAGTCATGTAAAGCATACTCTCTTGAGTATGAGTTTACTAAGAAAAATATCTATCTTGAAGAAGGTACATATAATTTCTGGGATCCTTTTAACAAAGAAAATACTATACTCGGCAGAATTGCTGAAAAGATGATAAACTGGAGCATAGGAGATGTTGACTCCTCTCTGATTGGTAAGTACAGAACCTTCGATGAAATAAATGAAAATGTTTATAATTTTATAAAAGGATCAGTTCAAGAAACATTTGGCTGTATCTTTGATTTTGACACTTACAACAGAACAATCAATGTTGTTTCAGTAGATTCTGAGGTTGAGCAAAAACAGGTGTATTTATCACAAGAAAGACTGATAAAGGAAATTAAAATTGAAGAAGATAGTGATAACATCGTCACTTGTCTTGATGTAAGGGGATCTGACGATGTATCTATCAGAGGTGTAAATCCTTTAGGAACAAACAAAATTTACAACCTTGATTATTTTATGAATACATCAAACTTTTCTCAAAGTACTATAGACAAATGGGAAATGTGGAAGTCAGATTTTGAGGATGCTAAAGAAAGTTACTACCTCCTAAGCATAAATAGCAACTTAAAGACTTCTCGAGTTTTGGCGGAGCAAGCAATCTTAAGTACTCTTCAAGGCGAGTTAACCGTGTTGGAGAACGAACAAGCTGCTATCGTTCAGGCTATCTCACAAGGACTAGGCACAAACTCAGAATTGAGGAAAAAGAATAAAGAAATAGCAGACAAAAAGAATGAAATAAATACCCAAGAAAAACTTATAGAGACGATAAATTCCGAAATTGAAACTGTTCAAAAATCTTTAAAAAGCATTAATGACAGTATTTCTATGTCGAAATATTTTTCGGAAGAAGAACTCCTAATCTTGGAGAATTATTTCTTCGAGGGTAGTGTTGAAGAGAAGACTTTTGTTGCAACTTCGACTGCGTCTTATAACAACGAAGACATTAGTAACTCAATAGAGGATGGTGAGACTTTTAGCATAACTAAAAGTTCGATTAGGAAGGTTACACCCAGTAACACAAAAACTATGTATGTTATAGAAAGCGGTTCCTTATCCATTGACGATCTTTCCGCAGAAATCATCAGTGCCACCGTTGAATTTAATAGTGATGATAACACATTTATCTTCACAGCCTATCTTAATAACGGTACAATCGGAGATGGGGAAGATGAAGAATTTAATACGGCTAACGTTACTTTAATTGGCTCTTATAAATCATACACCCAGAAATCTGATAGTTTATTGTTTGCGATTTATAATGGTTTAATGTATTTCACAAAAGATTCTACTGAGTACGAATTTTACACAATTGAACGAGATTTGCTTGAGTATGGGCTTCAGGTGTTGGCAGAGAAAAGTGAGCCCTCTTACCATTTTTCAGTCGATGCAGGAAACTTTCTGGCGATTAAAGATTTTGAAGTATTTAAAAACGAACTTTCTTTGGGTAAAAGGATATATCTGAATTTGGACAAAAACGAGGTTCTTCGTCCGTATGTAACAGCAGTGAAAATTAGCTTTGAGGACTTGTCGGATTTTTCTCTGGAATTTAGCAGCAATTATACTTCATCAAACAAAGCATTTAAATTAGCTCAATTACTGGAAGACAGCGTGTCTATGGGGAAATCTTTAAGTCTTAAAGGTGGTACTTACAGCAGCTTTGTCACAAGCGGAGCTTCAACACGTGTTAAAAACTTTATGGATTCCGCGTTGGATATTTCAAAAAATACTGTGCTATCATCAGGCTATCAGGCAATAGAGTTCGGCGATGCGGGAATACGGGTTAGAAAGTGGAAAACAGACGTAAACGGGAATATTACAACCGATTATGAATCCGAAGAAATCTGGATTGTTGATAATATGATTGCCTTCACCGAAGATAATTGGGATACTTCGTGCATGGCGATAGGTAAAATTTTCGACGAAAATATGGGAGAATACAAGGCTGCAACTTCTACTTACGATTCAACCAAAATTTATTACTATAGGGTTGGTGATTCAGCTCCGTATACATACAAACCATATACCTATAACCAAAGCACATGGGGAAATGACTATAAAAACCTGTATTGCAGAAAAGGGACTTCAAAATATGGCATAGCAGCCCCATACTTAGTAGGAAAGATATTGGCAGGAGAAAACCTCTATATTGATACAGAGGGCGGATATTTTCGAGTTGACGGAAACGGAGCATACCTACTTAATGAAAAATTTGTGATAGCAAGCTCAAACGGGAATGGCTTAACATTCGACTCAGATAAGGGATTAGTTCACAAAGTAACCGATAAGGATGGGGTTGAATATGAAGCAGGATTCGGAGCCGGAGCGACAAACGAGGACAAATATGGTTTGTATTTCAAAATAGGAGGTAAAGACAAGTTATATTACGACGTTGAGGATACTCAGCTTGTTGTGAATGGAAGTATATACGCCAAAAATCTCTATCTTGGGGATAACAGGCGTAACGTTTTGGAATTATGCAACAACAGTGATGGTGGTACTAACAACGACTATGCAGAAAAATATAAAATAAAGGGAGATTATATAGAGGGACGAGGTCTGCGTGCTTACGATGACTATGGTAACCTGCGGGTGGAAATCAGCGGTGAGGATGGCAGCATAGATATCAAAAATGGATCTATTTCTCTAACCAACGGCAGGAATAATATAAATATTAACCCAAATGCAGGAATTGTGTTTGAAGCAAGCGGAACAGAAGTCGTTAATATAAACATAGCAGATGGAACTGCAACATTTGGTGGAACTATTAGCACAACTAAAGACGCTAAAATAGGCAAAACTCTCCAGTTGATAAATCCAGAGGATTCAGATGATAGCGATTATTATCTATCAATATCCAACGGTGGAATTACCGGAGACAGGGTCTCTATTCAAACATCTAACCTTAGAACTATTGAGATTAGATGCGGAAAGTTGCTTTGCAACGACAAAAGAGTATTAACAGAATCCGATCTCGACACGATTGAAAATCGTGTGAGAGCTTTAGAAAACAGATTAAATAATATGATGGGATTATAAGATAATTAAGAAAATGAAAGGAGATTTTATGAACGAAGAAATGATAGGAAGGCTTTCGGAAATAATACAGGTTCTTAACAATATTGAAGTTAAGGGTAAACAAAACCTTTTAAACCTTGGTGGCGGCATAGCTATGCTCGAAGAATTTAAACAGTATATGATAACAGATTCACAAAGCGAAAAGGAATAGGCGAGAGGTGATACGATGGCTTTTTACGGGTGTCAGTTCATTTTCAATGAAATACCTTGTTTTGAGTACGGATTAATGGTATACGACATTGAAAGTTCTGAAGAGGACGGTAAGTTTACTTCTGCTCCTGAAATTTTAGAAGACAGGACGTATAGACGGTATACTCCTTTACACTATGGTACAACACAGAAAAATCCTCTTGTCTTTGATTTTACATTTGGCACCTCTATTGATTCAATTGATAAAGATAAGCCTATCGATAGATATGAAATGGAGGCAATTGCCACTTGGCTGACAGAACACGACACCTACAAATATCTGGAAATAATACAACCCGATATGGAAATCATAAGATACAAGTGTATTATTACCAATCTTGAATACATTACTTATGGAAAATTTCCGTGGGCTTTCAGGTGCACCGTTACGTGTGACAGTCCATACGCTTATAGTTATCCTGAGGTGACAAAAATTAATATTTCAAATAAAGCGGATACGGTTATTGAATGTAGGGCTTCGTGCAAATATTATTATCCAAAGCTTATAATCAATAAAGGGCAGGGGAGCAACTCAAACTCATTATCTATTATAAATCATTCAGATAATGATAGAGAGTTCTGTCTTACAAATATTCCTTCGGGCGTAGGGGAAATCATCATAGACAACGAAAATGAAATAATAACTAATTCTGCAAACTTAAATATATATGATAGTTTCAATTTCAATTATTTAAGATTGGTAAGAGGATATAATAATTTGGAATTCACAGGCGTAGCAAATGTATCTATCGAATGTGAATTTCCTATAAATATAGGAGGGTAGCATATATGAAAGCAGAAATATACACCTTGCCTGAAATTACTTTTATAGGTGGGGAAACACAAGAGCTATTATTCCGATTAAAAAATCCTGCTGGAGAGTTACACAGCATATATAATGGAGCAGCAGACTTTTCATTTTGTCCTTATACATATAAGTCAGGTACGCCTTCTGTGTCCATTCCTCCTTATTTTCTCGATGATGGCAATGGTGGAACGTGTAAAATATTGGTCACAATACCAGCCAGTGAGACAGTTGACCGTTATGGAAAATTTGTATATCAACTTATAATAAAAGAAGATTCAAAAATAATTGTAGTATGTCAAGGACTAATGAACATTGCGCGCAACATAAATAAGAGATATATCTATAATGGCGTATAAATCTATGCCTCACAAATTCACCTAGTAGAATATATTAAGTTTCAACAGCATCTCTTACTCAAGACAAGTCGATAATTGATAACATAAACACGAAGGGAATGGTGGTATATGATTTACGCCGATGTGACAGTAAATAGCAGCATATGCGGGGAAGTAACATACACGCACAGTTTTGATATTAAAATAGATGTAGATTCTGAGCGCTTAACTAATTATGACAAATATTTACTGATGGAACTTGATGAATACAATCTCATCGAACTCGACAATTCACTTAATTTAAAAAGTAATAGTATGAGAGCAAAATAAGGAGGTGTGATTAATCAATGAGCGAACAAACTAAAAATTTAGGTTTAGTACTTACCCCTGCTGTGACCCCAGAAACTTTTAAAAACTGGCGGCTCAATATGAATGGCACAAATAATTCAAACTTTAAAAAGATTGATGATAAAATAGGAGATATAGATGAAACTATTGCCTCTGAAATAGCAGCTAGACAAACAGGAGATGAGGAGTACAGCAAACACGTGAGTGGCGTATCGGATAGGCACAAAGCCACTGATATAGACTACACCGACGGTGTAACTGTTAAAGCACAGATTGATAGCAAAGCAAATCAGCAGAATGCAAACGGCGGATTTAACGGCGGAAGTGAGTCAAGCGCAGCCCAAGGCGGAACGGCAGGATACAAGACAACCGCAAACAATGGATTTGCCGGTGGAAACCTTGCAACTACACAAAACGGTTCGGCTACAGGGGCTTCAGCAACATCAAGATACGGCGGCGCGGCGGGAGCCAACAGTTACACCTATCACGGCGGAGCTGTCGGCAGCAACGCTAAGTCAGGCAACGGCTTTTCCGGAGGTAATAGCGCAACAGTAAAGAATAACGGAACCGATGACAACCCAAGTTATATAGACGCAATTCAACTTGGTACAGGCACAAATAATACTCCTAAAACCATGCAGATATATAATAAGCGTATTGTAGATGCAGACGGAAGTCTGACTGATGTGGGCAATCTAAACGGGCTTAAAACAAGTGGCAAAGACAGTATTATTCAGGCAATAAACGAGCTTACTGACGAAAAATTAACAGTTCAAGCCGTAACTGTTTCAACAGACCCCCTGACATCAAATAGTTTAGATAACTGCGTCGGAACTTTCGCCAAGTCAGGTCAACAGACGGCGAAACAAGGTGATTATACCGCGTATATTATACATTATCGAAATTTCTTCACAACAGGAGATGATTATTATGAAGACAGCTGTGTAGGAATTTTGATAGCTTCATATTTCTACACGAACGATTCAAATAATAAAACCGAAGGTGTGAATCAGCTTTATATCGAACCTTCAGGAAGAACTTTCCAACGTGCAATAACCAGGGAGGCAAACAATTATTCTAACGCTGACGGTTGGTCGAAATGGAAACAGATGAATACTCCTCCATCCGAAGTACAAAGCAGTATTCTTGCATATGCGGGAGACAAAGAAAATTTAAATACAGAAAATAAAACCACATTAGTTAATGCAATAAATGAGTTGGTTTCAAAGTGCACAAATATCAATGCCGACACACTTTTAGTTGGTTTAGACGATGTACCCACTGACAAGAAAGTTGTTGTACTTGACGATACAGGCGGCAGTATAGCATTCTTATCAGGAATAGCACCTGAGGGTGTTAATTTCGCCGAGGCAGTCACAAACGGATTTACTCCTTCGCCGTCACTTACAGAGGTAGATGCAAGCGGTATATACATAACTGAGCAGATGGGAGCTGTTTATTTATTAAGCCGTGATAATATGAATATTGATGCGAATAATTCAGTAAATGTATCAGGCGATGAAATTAACATGGTTTCCGACAGCCGTGGCAAGATTGTTATTGGAGATAAATTAGACAATAGCGAAACTGATTCCCCCGTTGTGGGAATGGTATCATACAATCGGGATTTGGGACTTTATTCAGGCGGAGAAATAAAGCTAAAAGCAAGCAACATGGGTAGTGGCGACACCACAATTAATATAGGCAAAAACATTGAGATTAAACCCGTATCATCAATTAATATTAAGAGTGGTGATACTATAAATATCAGTACCCAAAAAGGCGCTGTATATGTTAATTCAGAACTCCAAACGAAAGATATTAAAGGAATAGGTGGAACCTATGTTATAAAGAACTTCGCCCAACTACGACTTGGTAAAAACGCTCATGCAGACTCAGATTTGACTGATGTTGATACCAATCCCGTTATGATTTCCGTTGGAAACGGTACAGATAGTGACAACCGTGGCGAAGCAATGACACTGCTTAAAAACGGTGATGTTACATTCTCAGGAAATGTATATGCTAAGAATGTTAATCTCCCCGACATTTATTTTGAGCTCTCAGGGAGTATCACCGGTCTAAGTAGTAATGGTATCGATGGGACTACAGGAAATTATGAATACATATATAACATACCTGCTGTATCTGTAACCGATAAAGTTTTTGGCAATCTCGATTTGCCGGAAAGTTCATTAACCTTTACCGGAACAGAATCTTTTGGAGATACAACATTAAAAAGATATTTATATGCTAAGTATAGTTTGGATAACAATAGTGTATCAGAAACTGAAATAGTTTCAAAAGAAGATGTTGGGAAGCCTGTAAGCTATGTGGTTATGGACAATCCTACTAAAATTGCAGAGATTTGGCTATATTTGTGTGAAGTGAACATTGCCAATCAACCGGGTCCCTCCTATGAAAATAGTTATTCTTCAACAGAAACTCTTAATACCGAAACGACTATACCGGCATTAAGAACTACGGATGGTAATTTCACTTTAGCATAAAGGCAGGTATATATATGTTCGAAAAAAATGAATTTAAACGTGGTGACCCTTTGTATGCCAGTTTTATAAACACACTGCAAGACGAAATTATAGAAAATTCAGAGGAGTTTAAAAATTTAGCGGCTAAAAATCCACTGCTTAAAGATGAAACATATGCGGACGAGCTTAACACCGAAAGCGGGAATATACTGGGGGCTCTTAATGAAGTAGACGAGAAAATCCGCAGTTATGTTCAGAACCTTGTTATTGCCGGGGCTTATCTAAAGGACACAGACGAAAGCATACTGACAACCGAAAACGGCGAACAGCTCTATCTTGATAATCCAATATACAGGTTTGACAATGTTACCTCCGATATTTACAGAGTGGTGGAAAACGTGTCGAGCACATCGGACTATTCCGACGCTGTAAGAGCGGCATTAACAAACGGCAAGAAAATAGTCTACTTATCTAAGGGAACGTTTCCTATTTCAGGGGCAGCCCTTAATTCTGCCGGAGATTATATTTTAAGAGGGTACAGCCCTAAGCATACCAAGCTCACAGCGTACAGCAGCGGAAGTTTTCAAATATCATATAAAAACAATATCACATTTGAGAATATTTGGTTTGACGGACTTGTGCAAATCAATCTTTCCCGCTGCACAAATATAACCTTTAAAAACTGTAGGTTCACCAACTTTACATATCGCGGCTTCATAACGCAGAACTGTTCCGCAATCAACTTCTATGACTGTGAGTTTGA
>JABLTO010189494.1_pt1 | contig 36895 bp, 29 predicted proteins | sample 7160091 | NCBI WGS metagenome assembly JABLTO01 (sample SAMN14651225, study PRJNA627086) | human gut metagenome | isolation source: feces | host: Homo sapiens
ACTATTCAGTAGCCACTGTCCCGCGAGGTGTTTTGACATGAATATGTCAAAATCCCGAGACATACAAGCCAAAATGCCATCACCGAAGGTGATTTTTTATGCATTTGGCTCGTAACTGTGAAGGGACTGAACAGTTACGTTGTCTTGACATATTTTGAGCCTGTTACAGGAGAGCAATTTTCTGTAAATTATAAATAAACGGACTGAAGAAACGTTCTATGACAAATCTTCAGTCCGTTTATTACTAAGCTATATGATGAATAATACAAGACAATCGTTCTGCATTTACTTCATATTCTTTACAGCCGTAGACAGCATCAGTTTGATACGGTTCAGCTGGTTTACTTCAGAAGCACCCGGATCATAGTCGATGGCTACGATGTTTGCCTCCGGATGGCTTCTGCGGATCGCTTTGATAACACCCTTACCAACAATGTGGTTCGGCAGGCATCCGAATGGCTGCGTACATACAATATTCTGTGTACCACCGTGGATCAGTTCCATCATCTCACCGGTCAGAAACCATCCTTCACCGGTCTGGTTACCCATGGATACGATCGGTGCAGCCATGCGGGCGAGATCCGAGATATTTGCCGGCGGATCAAAGTGACGGCTCTTCTTGAATTCTTCGGTAGCAGCACTGCGCAGCCAGTTGATAGCGGCGATACCGGCATTTCCGGTGATAGCGGAAGTCTTCTTAAAGCCCAGCTTTTCATGCTTGAAGTTCTGGTTGTAGAAACAGTAGCACATGAAGTCGATAAGATCCGGAACGACAGCTTCGGCACCTTCCTGTTCCAGAAGTTCAGCCAGATGATTGTTGGCAGCAGGAAGGAATTTTACCAGGATCTCACCTACGATACCGACTTTCGGTTTCTTTAAGTCCTCATCGATCGGCAGACGGTCAAAATCGTGGATGATAGTACGGCAGATCTGTTTGTACCGGGTATGGCTCAGATGTTTGCCGGATATAAAATCGATACAGATTTTTTCCCATTTTCTATGTAAGCGGTCGGTGGATCCTTTTTTGATCTCATAAGGACGCATGCGGTATACACATTTCATCAGGATATCACCGAAGATACATCCGTAAGCCAGTCTGCGTGCCAGGCCGGGAGTAATCTTGAAGCCGGGGTTGCTCTCCAGACCGCTCAGGTTGATGGAGATTACCGGGATATGTCCCATATCCGCTTTATTCAATGCACGGCGGATGAATCCGATATAGTTCGAAGCACGGCATCCACCACCGGTCTGTGACATGATGATCGCTACTTTGTGCAGGTCGTATTTGCCAGATAACAGTGCCTGCATGATCTGTCCGACAACCATCAGGGACGGGTAGCAGGCATCGTTATTTACATATTTCAGTCCTACATCGACGGCCTCTTTGTTATCATTCGGAAGGACTTCCAGATGATAGCCGCTGGCATTGAAACCTGCCTCCAGGATATTAAAATGCATCGGAGACATCTGTGGGCAGAGGATAGTGTAGTCTTTTCGCATCTCTTCGGTAAATGGTACCCGCTTGATAGAAGAAGGCTGAATCTCCCGTTTTTTCTGCTGTTTCTGTCTGGTTCGAATGGCAGCCAACAGAGAGCGGACACGGATTCTGGCAGCACCTAAGTTGTTTACTTCATCAATCTTCAGGCAGGTATAGATTTTTCCGCTGTTGGAGAGAATTTCCTGTACCTCGTCGGTGGTTACGGCATCCAGACCACAGCCGAAGGAGTTTAACTGGATCAGATCCAGATCGTCACGTTCTTTGACAAAGTTTGCAGCAGCATATAATCGGGTATGATACATCCACTGGTCATTGACACGAAGCGGACGCTCCAATGGTGCCAGATGAGACACAGAGTCTTCGGTCAGTACGGCGATTCCGTAGGAATTAATCATATCCGGGATACCATGATGGATCTCCGGATCAATGTGGTACGGACGACCTGCCAGAACGATGCCGCGTCTTCCGGTTTCTTCCATATAGCGAAGGGTTTCTTCTCCCTTTCTGCGGATATCGTTTCTCATATGTTCCAGTTCTGCCCACGCAGCATGTGCCGCTTCCAGAACTTCTTCTTTCGGAAGATCGGAGAATTCCTCCACCAGGCGCTTTGTAGCTGTCTCTTCATTCGTCAGAGCCAGGAACGGGTTGCGGAAGGTGATGGATGGATCATTTAATTCATCTACATTATTTTTGATGTTTTCTGCATAAGAGGTTACAATCGGGCAGTTGTAATGGTTAATCGCTTCCGGGAACTCGGTACGTTCATATGGAATACATGGATAGAAGATAAACTTCACACCCTGGCGGAGCAGCCAGGTCACATGACCGTGTGCCAGTTTTGCCGGATAACATTCGGACTCACTCGGAATCGATTCAATACCCAGTTCGTAGATCTTACGGTTGGAAGTAGGAGAGAGTACCACCTGATATTTCAGCTTCGTAAAGAAGGTGAACCAGAACGGATAGTTCTCGAACATATTCAGGACTCTCGGGATACCTACTTTACCGCGGACAGCCTGATCGGCATCAAGCGGTGTGTAACCGAAGATTTTTTTGTATTTGTAATCAAACAGGTTCGGGATATTTTCTTTATTTTTCTGTTTTCCGATACCACGCTCACAGCGGTTACCGCTGATATACTGACGACCACCGGAGAAACGGTTGATAGTCAGACGGCAGCTGTTGGTACATCCTTTACAGTTTGCCATGCTGGTCGTGTATTTCAGATCGTTGATCTTGTCGATGGAGAGCATAGTTGTATCTTTGCCATCTTCGAAACGTTCTCTTGCGATCAGAGCGGCACCGAAAGCACCCATGATACCTGCAATGTCCGGGCGGATCGCTTCACAGTTGGCGATTTTTTCAAAGCTTCGCAGTACCGCATCGTTATAGAATGTACCACCCTGTACGACAATATTTTTACCAAGCTCAGAAGCATCAGAAACTTTGATTACTTTATATAACGCATTCTTGATAACAGAGTAAGCGAGACCGGCGGAGATATCTGCAACGGAAGCGCCCTCTTTCTGAGCCTGTTTTACTTTGGAGTTCATGAATACGGTACATCTGGTACCGAGGTCGATCGGATTCTCTGCGAATAAAGCTGCTTTTGCGAAATCCTGTACACTGTAGTTCAGGGATTTTGCAAAGGTCTCGATGAAGGAACCGCATCCGGAAGAACAGGCCTCATTTAACTGTACGCTGTCTACGGTGTGATTCTTGATCTTGATACATTTCATATCCTGACCGCCGATATCGAGGATACAGTCTACCTTCGGATCAAAGAAAGCGGCTGCATAATAGTGAGATACGGTCTCAACCTCGCCCTCATCCAGCATCAGAGCGGCTTTGATCAGTGCTTCACCGTAACCGGTGGAACAAGAGTAAGCGATCCGGGCAGTATCCGGCATCTGGGAATAGATTTCCTGTACGGCACGGATCGTGGTTGCCAGCGGATTTCCGTTGTTGTTGTCATAGAACGAATACAGCAGGGAACCATCCTCGCCGACCAGAGCGGCTTTTGTTGTGGTGGATCCTGCATCGATACCGAGGAAACAGTTGCCTTCGTAGGAAGCCAGATCACCGGTCGCTACATTGTACTGGCTCTGTCTCTCATTAAAGGCATCGTAATCTTCCTGAGAAGCGAACAGCGGTTCCATACGTGCAACCTCGAAGTCCAGTTTGATAGACTGTGCCATCCGTTCTTTCAGAGCAGACAGAGATACGGAAACCTCTTCTTTGGCATTCAGTGCGGAACCGATTGCCGCAAACAGATGAGAATTTTCCGGAACGATGGTATGCTCTTCATCAAGTTTCAGAGTCCGGATAAAGGCCTGTTTTAATTCGGACAGGAAATGCAGCGGACCGCCAAGGAATGCGATATGACCGCGGATCGGTTTTCCACAGGCCAGTCCACTGATGGTCTGGTTGACAACTGCCTGGAAAATAGAAGCAGACAGGTCTTCTTTGGTAGCACCGTCGTTGATCAGCGGCTGGATATCTGATTTTGCAAATACGCCGCAGCGGGCTGCGATCGGATACAGAGCCTGATAGTTTTTTGCATATTCGTTCAGTCCGGTAGCATCGGTCTGTAACAGGGAAGCCATCTGGTCGATGAAGGATCCGGTACCACCGGCACAGATACCGTTCATGCGCTGTTCGATGTTGCCGCCCTCAAAGTAAATGATTTTTGCGTCCTCGCCGCCAAGCTCGATGGCTACATCTGTTTTTGGGGCAAGTTCCTGCAACGAGGAAGAAACTGCAATTACTTCCTGTACAAAAGGAACTTCCAGATGATTGGCAAGAGCCAGTCCGCCGGAACCGGTGATAACCGGATGTACGGTCATCTCTCCCAGTTTATCAATGGCTTTTGACAGAAGGGAAGCCAGAGTTTCCTGAATATTGGCAAAATGCCGTTCATAGTCAGCAAACAGAATCTGATGAGACTCATCCAGAATGGCAATTTTAACCGTTGTGGAACCGATATCGATTCCCAGGGTATAATTTGGTGTGTTGTTTGTTGTAGCAGTAATAACTGCCACCTCCTTTTCTGTATGTATATGTAACTATTCAGTAGCCACTGTCCCGAGAGGTGTTTTGACATGAATATGTCAAAATCCCGAGACATACAAGCCAAAATGCCATCACCGAAGATTTAAATGCATTTTGGCTCGTAACTGTGAAGGTACTGAACAGTTACATGTATATGAGTAACCGTTCCTGAGTTTCAACAGTTACATAGGTGTCTGCGTGCATTCCGTTATTCATGAAAAGAAAACAGATGGAATGCCACAAAGGGATTACTTTCTACGAATCCTACATCCTGTCAGATATGAAAACTGTCATATAAACAGTTACATATTTAAATAGGAACATGTCCGAAAATCCAGACTGACTTATTATATGACATTTATTGGAATATGGCAATGTAGAAAAAAGAGATAATCTTTAAAAAAAGAGAAAATAATTGTGAAATATTTATTGAAAAAAAAGGCGGAAACAGATATAATAAGCGGTACTGTATGAAAGAACATGGGCATTATTGAAGAAAAAAGCAATGATGTTTTAAAATCAGAGGATCAGAAAAACTGAACATATGGACCATATACCGGAACATCCGGTAAAAGAAAAGAGAAAGGTGATAAAAATATGTATAAGATCATAGCCAGAGATGGAAATGCAAAACGTGCAGAATTCCAGACCGTTCACGGAACCATCCAGACTCCGGTATTTATGAACGTAGGTACTGCCGCAGCCATCAAAGGAGCGGTGGCGACTACAGATTTAAAAGAAATCGGCACACAGGTAGAACTGTCCAATACCTACCATCTCCATGTACGTCCGGGTGATAAAATCGTAAAACAGATGGGGGGCCTTCACAAATTCATGAACTGGGATCGTCCGATTCTTACGGATTCCGGCGGATTTCAGGTGTTTTCCCTGGCAGGTTTAAGAAAGATCAAGGAAGAAGGCGTAACTTTCCGTTCCCACATCGATGGTCACAAGATCTTTATGGGACCGGAAGAGAGTATGCAGATCCAGTCCAACCTGGCTTCCACCATTGCGATGGCCTTTGATGAGTGCCCGTCCAGTGTGGCAGAACGAAGCTATGTGGAGAATTCCGTGGCAAGAACCACCCGTTGGCTGGCAAGATGTAAAACCGAGATGGCCAGACTGAACAGCCTGGAAGATACTATCAATAAAAATCAGCTGCTGTTCGGTATCAATCAGGGAGCTATCTTTGATGATATCCGTATCGATCACGCAAAAGCGATCAGTGAGATGAATCTGGATGGTTATGCAGTAGGTGGACTGGCTGTAGGAGAAAGCCATGAAGAAATGTACCATATCCTGGATGTGACCGTACCTCATCTGCCACTGGAAAAGCCAACGTATCTGATGGGTGTCGGAACCCCGGCCAACATTCTGGAAGCAGTAGATCGTGGTGTGGACTTTTTCGACTGTGTATACCCGAGCCGAAACGGCCGTCACGGACATGTATACACCAACCAGGGAAAGAGAAACCTGTTCAATGCTAAATATGAACTGGATCAGCGTCCGATCGAAGAAGGATGTCAGTGTCCGGCCTGCCGAAATTACAGCCGCGGCTATATCCGTCATCTGTTAAAAGCGAAAGAGATGCTGGGCATGCGTCTCTGCGTTCTGCATAATCTGTATTTCTACAACACAATGATGAGCGAGATTCGTCAGGCCATCGAAGAAGGCAAATACAAAGAATATAAAAAACAGAAGCTGGAAGGTTTCCTGGAAAACGACAAAAAGTAAAAAAACAATAAAAATATCAAAAACAGCTTGATGGAACCCCTGTTTTTGTGTATAGTAGTAATAACGTCCGTAAACGGAAAAGAAAAAGCAGGAGGAATGTGCAATGGGAGTAGTAATGACTTCAACACAGGCAGCAGGAGCAGCAAGCACTATCTATATGATCGTTATGCTGGTTATTATGTTCGCTCTGATGTATTTTTTAATGATCCGTCCGCAGAAAAAAGAACAGAAACGGGTCACAGCCATGCTGAATGATATGGAAGTAGGCGATGCAATAGTTACCACCGGTGGTTTCTACGGAGTTATCATCGATATCACCGATGAAGATGTAATCGTAGAATTCGGAAACAACAAAAACTGCCGAATCCCAATGAAAAAAGCAGCTATCGCAGAAGTAGAAAAAGCATCTGACGCAACTGAATAAAATGACATAAGCAAGACAAACCAAAACGACCAATCAGGTTTTCAACAGAGAACTTGGCTGGTCGTTTTTTCTTTTTATATGACAAAGGAGGCAAAATCAATATTTTTATAGAATATTGAAAAACTTTAATGATCAGGAAATAGAGTATTTGCCAATGTCCCTGCTCCTTTCCGGCGTCCGTTCCCAATACCCCCCTCAACTTTCCCTTGAAAATACCATGAAAATAGATTATGATAGTCTGTAACAGATTAAAGAGGTAAAGAAAGAAAGGATGAAACGATTATGAACTACAAAATTGCATTAATTCACGGCGACGGAATCGGTCCTGAAATTGTGAATGAAGCAAAAAAAATATTAGATAAAGTATGTCAGGTATACGGGCACACATTCACATACACCAACGTACTCCTGGGTGGTGCATCCATCGACGTACACGGTGTCCCGTTGACTGATGAAGCTGTCGCAGAAGCAAAATCCAGCGATGCTGTTCTGATGGGATCCATCGGAGGAGACGCAAAAACATCCCCGTGGTATCAGTTAGAGCCATCCAAACGTCCGGAAGCAGGGCTTCTGGCGATCCGTAAAGCTCTGAATCTGTTCGCAAATCTTCGTCCGGCATACCTGTATGATGAATTGAAAGCTGCATGCCCGTTAAAAGAAGATCGGATCGGTGACGGATTTGACATGATCATCGTCAGAGAACTGACCGGAGGTCTTTACTTCGGAGAAAGAAAGACCGAAGAACAGGATGGCGTGATGACAGCTGTGGATACCCTGTCTTATAATGAAAAAGAAATCAGAAGAATCGCTGTCAAAGCATTTGAGATCGCGATGAAGAGAAGAAAGAAAGTAACAAGCGTAGACAAAGCAAACGTACTGGATTCCTCCCGTCTGTGGAGAAAAATCGTAGAGGAAGTAGCAAAAGACTATCCGGAAGTAACCCTGGAACATATGCTTGTAGACAACTGTGCGATGCAGCTGGTACATAACCCGGGTCAGTTTGATGTCATTCTGACAGAGAATATGTTCGGAGACATCCTTTCCGATGAGGCAAGTATGGTAACCGGATCCATCGGTATGCTTTCCTCCGCAAGTCTGAACGAGACAAGCTTTGGACTGTATGAGCCAAGCCACGGTTCTGCACCGGACATCGCAGGAAAGGGAATTGCAAACCCGATCGCAACTATTCTGTCCGCAGCAATGTTACTTCGTTATTCTCTGAATCTGGACAAAGAAGCAGATGCAGTGGAAACAGCTGTTCAGGCAGTCTTAAAAGAAGGATACCGTACCGGAGATATTATGTCTGAAGGATGCACACAGGTAGGAACCGTACAGATGGGTGACCTGATCGCAGAACGGATTCATTAAAACTGAATGGGAAAACAGAAAGGAAGCGTAACGAATATGAGAAGTGATGCAGTAAAAACTGGAATGCAGCAGGCACCTCACCGGTCCCTGTTTAACGCACTGGGAATGACAAAAGAAGAGATGGAGAGACCGTTAGTCGGTATCGTAAGCTCTTATAACGAGATCGTTCCCGGTCATATGAATCTGGATAAAATCGTTAATGCAGTAAAACAGGGAGTTGCCATGGCAGGCGGTACGCCGATCATGTTCCCGGCAATCGCAGTCTGTGATGGTATCGCCATGGGACATATCGGAATGAAATATTCCCTGGTAACCCGCGACCTGATCGCCGATTCCACCGAAGCGATGGCTATGGCACATCAGTTTGACGCTCTGGTTATGGTGCCAAACTGTGATAAAAATGTACCGGGACTTCTGATGGCAGCAGCCAGACTGAACGTACCGACCGTATTTGTCAGTGGTGGTCCGATGCTTGCAGGTCATGTACACGGTCAGAAACGAAGCCTGTCCAGCATGTTCGAGGCAGTAGGATCCTACGCAGCCGGAACTATGACAGAAGGCGATGTGGAAGAATTTGAAAATAAAGTATGCCCGACCTGCGGTTCCTGTTCCGGTATGTATACAGCCAACAGTATGAACTGCCTGACCGAGGTACTGGGTATGGGACTTCGTGGAAACGGAACCATCCCGGCTGTATATTCCGAGCGTATCAAACTGGCAAAACATGCCGGCATGCAGGTTATGGAAATGTACAGAAAGAATATCCGTCCGAGAGATATCATGACAAAAGAAGCAGTCATGAATGCACTGACTGTAGATATGGCACTGGGATGTTCTACTAACAGTATGCTGCATCTGCCGGCAATCGCACATGAGATCGGATTTGACTTTGATATCACTCTGGCAAATGAAGTAAGTGCTAAAACACCAAATCTGTGCCATCTGGCACCGGCAGGACCGACTTACATGGAAGACATGAATGAAGCAGGCGGTGTGTATGCTGTCATGAATGAATTATCAAAGAAAAATCTGCTGAATCTGGACTGCATGACAGTAACCGGAAAAACAGTAGGAGAAAATATTGCAAATTGCGTCAACCGGAATCCGGAAGTTATCCGTCCGTTAGACAACCCGTACAGCCAGACCGGCGGACTTGCAGTCCTGACAGGTAACCTGGCACCGGACGGCGGTGTTGTAAAACGTAGCGCTGTCTGTGAAGAAATGATGGTACACGAAGGACCGGCACGTGTCTTCGAATGTGAAGAAGATGCAATCGCAGCCATTAAAGGCGGTAAGATCGTTGCAGGTGATGTTGTTGTCATCCGCTACGAAGGACCAAAAGGCGGTCCGGGTATGAGAGAGATGCTGAACCCGACTTCCGCAATCGCAGGTATGGGTCTGGGATCTTCCGTAGCACTGATCACAGACGGACGATTCTCCGGAGCATCCAGAGGAGCTTCTATCGGACACGTATCACCGGAAGCAGCCGTAGGCGGTCCGATCGCGCTGGTAGAAGAGGGAGATATGATCCGTATCAATATTCCGGAAACCAGTCTGGAACTGCTGGTATCTGACGAGGAACTGGCAAAGAGAAGAGCAAACTGGCAGCCGCGTGAGCCGAAAGTAACAACCGGATATCTGGCACGTTACGCAGCTATGGTAACCAGCGGTAACCGTGGTGCAATTCTCGAAGTACCGAAGAAATAATTTAGGAGGAAAGACTGATGCAGCTTACAGGATCAGAAATTATTATTGAATGCCTGAAAGAACAGGGCGTAGACACCGTATTCGGATATCCGGGAGGAACGATTCTGAATGTCTATGATGCTTTATATAAACACAGCGATGAGATCCACCATGTACTCACATCTCATGAGCAGGGTGCTTCCCATGCCGCTGACGGATATGCCCGTGCTACCGGAAAAGTAGGTGTATGTATGGCAACCTCCGGTCCGGGAGCAACCAATCTGGTAACCGGTATCGCAACAGCCCATATGGATTCTATCCCGATGGTAGCGATCACGGCTAACGTGGCAACAGGACTTCTCGGACGTGACAGCTTCCAGGAGATTGATATCGCCGGCGTTGTTATGCCAATCACCAAATACAGTATGATCGTAAAAGATATCCATGACCTTGCACCTGCGATCCGCCGTGCATTTACCATTGCACAGAGCGGAAGACCGGGTCCGGTACTTGTGGATGTGACAAAAGATGTGACAGCAGCTGTTACAGAATATACTTATCAGGAGCCGACACCGATTGCTCCGTATACTGCCGAGATGCTGGAATCTGACCTGGATCAGGCAGCAAAACTGATCAGTGAGGCAGAAAAACCATTCATTTTCGTGGGCGGTGGTGCGATCACTTCCGGAGCGGCAGAAGAACTGCGCAAATTTGCACACATCATCAATTCTCCGGTAACGGATTCCCTGATGGGAAAAGGCGCATTTTCCGGAGAAGACGAACTGTATACCGGTATGCTTGGTATGCACGGAACCAAAACATCCAACCTGGGTGTGACAAAGTGTGATCTCCTGATCACTGTGGGAGCACGTTTTTCTGACCGGGTAACCGGTAACACTGCCAAATTTGCACAGAATGCAAAGATCATCCAGATCGATGTGGATGCCGCAGAGATCAACAAAAACATCAAAGTAGACTGCAGTATCATCGGCGATGTCAAAGAAGTATTAAAAGAATTAAACAAAAAGATCCATCCGAAGAATCACGATGCCTGGGTGAAAGAAGTGGAAGATATGAAAGCAAAATATCCGCTGAAATATAACCAGGAAGGTCTGACCGGACCGTATGTCATCGAAGAACTGTATCGTGTGACAAAAGGTGATGCGATCGTCGTTACCGATGTGGGACAGCACCAGATGTGGGCTGCCCAGTATTACAAATACAAAGAACCGCGTACTCTGCTCACTTCCGGCGGACTGGGAACCATGGGTTATGGTCTTGGAGCAGCAATCGGTGCAAAATTCGGTCGTCCGGACAAAGTGGTAGTCAATATCGCAGGTGACGGATGCTTCCGTATGAACATGAACGAAGTTGCTACGGCAGCAAGAAATAACCTGCCGCTTATTGAGATCGTTATTAACAATCACGTACTGGGCATGGTGCGTCAGTGGCAGACTCTGTTCTACGATCACCGTTATTCAAGCACCATACTGGATGACAAAGTAGATTTTGTAAAATTTGCAGAATCCATGGGTGCAGTTGGCATCCGTGTGACCAAAAAAGAAGAAGTGGGTCCGGCGATCGAAAAAGCAATCGCACTGAACACAACTGTTGTGCTGGACTGTCAGATCGACTGTGATGACAAAGTATTCCCGATGGTTCCTGCAGGAGCTCCGATCGAGGAAGTCTTTGATGCAGAAGACCTTGCAAAGAAAAATAAATAAAAACGACAAATGAAGCAAACCAGATACACTAAAAATATATATCTGTTTTGCTTCATTTGATATAAAAACATAATTAACAGCATTTTGATATTGACAATAATTTGTCAGAGGTGTATAGTGTTTCATATGTTAGCACACTAAAGTGCTGGTGGGAAAATAAGAAAACGATAACTGTTTAGTAGGTAATATTCCGCGAGGTGTTTTGGCATGTTTTTTGCCAAAATCCCGAGACATACAAGACAAAATGTTATCACCGAAGGTGATTTTAAATGCATTTTGGCTCGTAACTGTGAAGGTACTGAACGGTTACGAATATGTGAGAAAGAGGAGGAAACTAAGGTGAGTAGAGTTTACAATTTTTCAGCAGGTCCTGCTGTACTGCCGGAAGAAGTGCTGAAAGAAGCACAGGCAGAGATGTTAGATTACAATGGTACAGGAATGTCTGTCATGGAGATGAGTCACCGTTCCAAAGCTTTTGATCAGATTATTCAGGAAGCAGAGAAAGATCTGAGAGACCTGATGCACATCCCGGATAACTACAAAGTGTTATTCCTTCAGGGTGGTGCATCCCTGCAGTTCGCCATGATCCCGATGAACCTGATGAAAAACAAGGTTGCCGATTACATCGTAACCGGTCAGTGGGCAAAAAAAGCATGGCTGGAAGCACAGAAATACGGAAAAGCAAACAAGATTGCCACATCCGAAGACAAAACATTCTCTTATATCCCGGACTGCTCCGATCTTCCAATCAGTGAAGATGCAGACTATGTATATATCTGCGAGAATAATACGATCTATGGAACAAAATTCAAAGAACTGCCAAATACCAAAGGAAAAGATCTGGTGGCAGATGTTTCCTCCTGTTTCCTGTCTGAGCCGGTAGATGTAAGCAAATATGCGATCATCTACGGAGGTGTACAGAAAAATATCGGACCGGCGGGTATGGTCATCGCAATCGTAAGAGAAGACCTGATCACAGACGATGTGCTGCCGGGAACACCGACCATGATGAAATATAAAACACATGCAGATGCAAATTCTCTGTATAACACACCGAACTGCTACTGCATCTACATCTGCGGTAAAGTGTTCAAATGGCTGAAAAAACAGGGCGGTCTGGAAGCAATGAAAGAGCGCAACGAAAAGAAAGCCAAGATCCTGTATGATTATCTGGATGAAAGCAAACTGTTCAAGGGAACGGTAGAAAAGGCATCCCGTTCTCTGATGAACGTTCCTTTCGTAACCGGAGATCCTGACCTGGATGCAAAATTCGTAAAAGAAGCAAAAGAAGCAGGTCTGGAGAATCTGAAAGGACACAGAACCGTTGGCGGTATGCGTGCAAGTATTTACAACGCAATGCCGATCGAAGGCGTGGAAAAATTAGTAGAGTTCATGAAAAAATTCGAGAAGGAGAATCTGTAAGATGTTTCAGTATCAATGCCTGAATCCAATCTCCAAGGTGGGACTGGATGGATTTACAAATGATTACATAAAAACAGAAGAAATAGAAAAAGCCGATGCGATCCTGGTAAGAAGTGCTTCGATGCATGAGATGAAATTACCGGAAAACATTCAGGCAATTGCCCGTGCCGGAGCAGGTGTCAACAACATTCCGTTAAAAGACTGTGCAGAACAAGGTATCGTCGTATTCAACACACCGGGAGCCAATGCAAACGGTGTCAAAGAAATGGTGATCGCCGGTATGCTCCTTGCTTCCCGTGATATCGTAGGCGGTGTAGAATGGGTAAAACAGGAAAAAGATAACGAAAATGTCGGAAAACTGGCAGAGAAACAGAAAAAACAGTTTGCCGGCTGCGAGATTAAAGGAAAGAAACTCGGTGTCATCGGTCTGGGAGCCATCGGAGCCATGGTAGCCAATACCGCTATTTATCTTGGCATGGAAGTATACGGATACGATCCATATATATCCGTAGACACTGCATGGAAGCTTTCCAGAGAGATCAAACATATTGCTAACGTAGAAGATATTTTCAAAGAGTGTGATTACATCACCTTGCATGTGCCGCTTCTTGACAGCACAAAGGGCATGATCAGCAAAGACAGTATCGCCATGATGAAAGACGGTGTGGTTCTGTTAAATTTCTCCAGAGACCTTCTGGTGGATGAAACTGCTCTGGTAGAAGCACTGGAAGCAGGAAAAGTGAAAAAATATGTTACAGATTTTGCAAATCCGACCGTTGCAGGTGCAAAAAATACACTGGTAACACCGCATCTGGGCGCATCCACAGCAGAATCCGAGGACAACTGTGCATGCATGGCAGTCAAAGAACTGAGAGATTATCTGGAAAATGGTAATATCCATAATTCCGTGAACTATCCGAACTGTGATATGGGCATCTGTAGTGCAGCCGGAAGAATCGCCATCAACCACAGAAACGTAGTTAATATGATCAGCCAGTTCGCAACCGTTCTCGGTGGCGCAGGCATGAACATCTCCGATATGACAAACAAGAGTAAAGGGGATTACGCATACACCCTGATCGACCTGGAAACCCCGGCAACGCAGGAGATCATCGATAAATTAGACGAGATCAAGGGCGTTCTGAAAGTCAGAATCGTAAAATAAATAGAAAATAATATAGAGAGGAGAGTCGTTACATCCGAGAGGCTGGACGACTCTCTTTTTGTGTAATATAGTATTCTATTTACTTCTTCTTACGATTGTAATTCGAGTATGAAAATGGTATGATAGATATAATATATGAGAAAAAAAGCAGGAGGTAGGGGTTTATGTCTGATAAATTATATGAATTGATGGACTGGCCGGAGATTGAAGCGGTGGTATATTCCGAAGAATACGCACCGAGAGAAATCCTCGGACCACATGTGACCGGTGATGGGGTGCTGGTACAGTGCTTTTTTCCGGGAGCGGACAAAGTAACGGTGAAGACAACAAAAGACGGCAAAGAATACCTGATGAGCAAAGAAGACGATGCGGGATATTTTGCCGTATTACTGAACGGAAGAAAAATTCCGGAGTATACTTATTTGGTGGAAAAAGAGGGAGAGCAGACAGAATGTTATGATGCGTATGCATTTCCCTGTCAGATTACACTGGAGGAAGAACAGAAGTTTATCAATGGCATCTGCTATGATATTTACGAAAAACTGGGTGCGCATCCGATGACTGTCAACGGTGTGGACGGCGTGTATTTTGCAGTCTGGGCACCGAATGCATCACGTGTCAGCGTGGTTGGCGATTTTAACCACTGGGACGGCAGAGTGTACCAGATGCAGCGGCTTTCCGTATCGGGAATCTATGAGCTGTTTATCCCGCAGATTCCGGTAGGCTCCCTGTACAAATACGAACTGAAATTAAAGGATGGTCTGATCTATCTGAAAGCCGATCCGTATGCAAACCAGGCGGAACTTCGTCCGGCAACGGCATCGATCGTGGCAGACCTGAACGGATATACCTGGAAAGACCAGACCTGGATGAAAGACCGGAAAAAGATCCAGACCGAGGATGCACCGATGTTTGTCTATGAGATGCATCTGGGATCCTGGAAGAAACCGGAAGATGGAAGAGAATTTTACAATTACCGGGAACTGGCACCGATGATCGTGGCATATGTCAAAGAGATGGGGTATACCCATGTAGAACTGATGCCGATTATGGAACATCCGTTTGATGCCTCCTGGGGCTATCAGGTGACCGGATATTATGCACCGACCAGCCGTTACGGTTCACCGGAAGACTTTATGTATTTTGTGGATACCTTGCATCAGGCGGGAATCGGTGTGATTCTTGACTGGGTACCGGCGCATTTTCCGCGGGATACGTTTGGACTTGCCAATTTTGACGGCACATGCCTTTACGAACATCTCGATCCGAGACAGGGGTATCACCCGCACTGGGGTACACTGATCTATAATTACGGCAGACCACAGGTGAAGAACTTCCTGATCGCCAATGCACTGTTCTGGACAGAAAAGTTCCATGCAGACGGTATCCGTTTTGATGCGGTGGCTTCGATGCTGTATCTGGACTATGGAAAGAACGACGGTGAGTGGGTGGCAAATATCTACGGCGGCAATGAAAATCTGGATGCCGTGGAATTCTTAAAACACCTGAATTCCATTTTCAAAAAGAAACATCCGGATGCCCTGCTGATCGCAGAAGAGTCCACGGCATGGCCGAGAGTGACCGGAAGCGTGGAGACGGAAGACGGTCTGGGATTTGATTACAAATGGAATATGGGCTGGATGAACGATTTCATCGGCTATATGAGCAATGATCCGTATTTTCGTGGTTCCCATCATAACGAACTGACCTTTAGTATGATCTACGCGTACAGCGAGCGGTTTATGCTGAGTCTCTCCCACGATGAGGTGGTACACCAGAAAGGTTCTCTGTTAGAGAAAATGCCGGGAACCGAAGATAAGAAATTCGCCAACCTGCGTGCGGCATATGGTTTCTTTATGACGCATCCGGGCAAGAAATTATTGTTCATGGGACAGGAATACGGTCAGGTTCACGAATGGGCGGAAAATAAAGCTCTTGACTGGGAAGACCTGGAAAAACCGGCACACCGGCAGATGCAGAACTATACCAAAGCGCTGATCCAGCTGTATAAGACGCATCCGGCACTGTGGGAACTGGACTATGATTCCGATGGATTTGAGTGGATCAACTGTGTGGAATGGGAAAAGAGCATGGTGACCTTCCTTCGAAAAGCAAAAAAACAGGAAGATACACTGGTTGTGATCTGCAATTTCTCGGATGTTACCTATGAAGAGGAACTGGTAGGCGTTCCGTATGCAGGAAAATACAAAGAAATCCTGAACAGCGATGCGAAAGAATACGGTGGTTCCGGCGTGGTCAATCCGCGTGTGAAAATTGCGAAGAAAGAAGAGACGGATGACCGGCCGTATACGATCAAAGTGAAAGTTGCACCGCTGAGTGTGTCTATCTACAGTTTTACAAAGACAGCTGCAAAGACATCAACGAACAAAACGGCGAAAACCTCGAAAAAGACAGCCGGAAAAGAAGGAGAGAAAGCGACATCTGCAACGGCAAAAAAAGAAGGACTCCGAAAAGTAATCCAGCAGAAATTAGAGACTGCGGAGAAGAAGGGAGCCGAGGAGAAAGAAAAACGCACGGCGAAAGAAGCGGAAGCTGCGAAAAAACCAAAAGCGAAAAAGACAGTAACAGCAAAAAAGGAGACTAAGACAGAATGATGAATGCATTAAAGTCGCTGGTTCAGTGGAAGGGGAGCATTCCACAGGGCGGACTTCTTGATTTTGTGCTGAAAGTAATTCTTGCTCTGATCGTTTATTTCATCGGAACAAAACTGATTGGATGGTTCTGTAAAAAACTTCGGAAACAGCTGATGAAGTTTGGAAGCGATGAGGCTACGAAAAGTTTTCTTTTATCGGGAATCAAGATCGGAATGCATCTGATCCTGATCCTGACGATCGCCGGGAACCTTGGTGTGGACAAGACTTCGGTGGCTGCGCTGGTTGGTTCCGCCGGCGTGGCGATCAGTTTGGCGCTGCAGGGCGGCTTATCAAACTTTGCAGGCGGACTGATCATCATGTTCCTGCGTCCGTTCTCCGTGGGTGATTACATCATTGAAAACGGGGAAAAGACCGAGGGAACGGTGCAGAAGATTGAATTGTATTACACGACGCTGATGACCATCGACAGCCGCCGGATCGTGATTCCGAACTCTGTGCTGACGAACGACAGTATCACGAATGTAACCGCGATGGAAAAAAGAAGGCTGGAGATCAAGGTCGGAATTTCCTATGAATCCGATCTGCTCCTGGCAAAACAGATCCTCCGGGAACTGATCGAGAAGGATCCGGAACTTCTGGAGAGGGAAGAAACGCAGGTTTTCGTGGATGAGCTGGGTGACAGCGCCGTGATCTTGGGACTTCGTGCCTGGGTAAAGACGGAAGAATTCTGGAATACCAAATGGAGAATGAATGAACAGATCAAGCTGGAATTTGATAAGAGGGGCATTCAGATTCCGTACCCGCAGATGGATGTGCATATGCATCATTGACCGGTCGGCTTGCAGATTTTACAAAGTGTAAAAAAATGTTAAGAGAATTGAAATTGCATTCTTCGACAAATGGTATATAATAATTCAGAAATACTAAGAAACGGAGTAAGATGAAGGGGTATTATGTCACAAAAGAAGGGTAGAAGAAGAAAAAAGAGAAAACAGAAAAAGATACTTATCGGCGTTTATACCGGACTGATCCTGCTGCTGGCAGTTGCAGCCGGGTATATCTGGAGAAGTAATTATTACAAAACACATTTTTATAAGGATACCTGGATCAACGGACAGGATTGCAGTTATCTGACAGCTTCGGAAGTGAAGAATCTGCTGCAGGAAACAGTCAATGAATACACGCTTAGTATCAAAACAAAAGAAGATGAAATCTATACTGTCACCGGACCACAGTTCCATCTGACGTATGTGGACGATAAAGGCGTGGACAAGCTGCTAGCAGAACAGAAACCGATGCAGTGGATCCTGCATGCGTTCAAAGGTGGCAAATACGAGGTATCGGCAAATACCACCTATGAAGAAGATGCAGTGGAACCGATTCTGAGAAGCCTTCCTTTTATGAATGAGGCGAATATCACACAGCCACAGGATGCTGCTTTGCAGGAGACAGACAGCGGATATGTGATCACGCCTGAGGTAGAAGGAAATGCACTGGATGAGGACAAAGTGATCTCACTGGTGAAGGAAGCGGTGCAGAATGAAACGACAGAACTTTCCTTAGTGGATCAGGACTGTTATCTGAAACCGACGGTTTATCAGAATGATGAAGCTTTGAACCAGCAGATGAACACGCTGAACTCTCTGACCGGTGCAAAACTGACCTACACGGTAAAAGGTACAACCTCTACGATTGACCATGCAGTACTAAAATCTTGGCTGGTACAGGATGAAAATGGCAATTATTCGATCGATGAGTCGAAAGAGGAAGAGTTTATCAACCAGCTGGCAGATCAGATCGACACCTATGGAAAGTCCAGAAAGTTCACAACCCATGACGGTGCACAGATCACCTTGGCGACCAACAAATACGGCTGGCAGGTAGATCGGGAAAAATCCCTGGAGGATCTGAAAGAAGCCCTGGCAGAAGGCAAAGAACAGGAGATGGAACTGTCCTACAGCCATAAGGCGAAGGGAAGCGGCGACAATGATCTGGGCGATGTCTATGTGGAGATCAGCATTGACAGACAGACGATGTGGTGTTACAAAAACGGACAGGTTGTGGTAGAGACACCGGTTGTTACCGGAGATATTTCCAAAGCGGGAAGAGCTACTCCGAAAAACGGATGCTGGCCGATCTTCTGGAAGACAACAGAGTACACGATGAACGGACCGAGGGATGAGAACGGAACACCGGAATATACGACGTTCGTTCATTACTGGATGCCGTTTAATGGTGGTGTCGGAATTCATGATCTGGCAAGCCGCGGAAATAATTTCGGCGGCGATATTTACAAAACGAATGGATCCCATGGATGTATCAATACACCTCTGGCGGCTGTGAAGACGATCTATGAGACGGTATCGGTGGGAACTCCGGTGATTGTATATTAGAAATGAAACAAAGAGAAAGTAGGGAGACTGACTATGATTGCACAGGAATATAAAAAAATGTTAGGAGCAAAATCCGTAATCCGTGAGATGTTTACTTACGGAACCGAACGGGCAAAAGAGATCGGAAGAGAGAATGTATTTGACTACAGTCTTGGTAATCCGTCTGTACCGGTTCCGGAAAAATTCACAAAGAAAATGATCGAACTGCTGGAGACGGAAAGCCCGGTAGCCCTTCATGGATACAGTCCGAGCCTCGGTATCGACAGCGTGCGTGAGGCGGTAGCGGTATCTCTGGAAAAACGTTTCGGTCTGCCATATAAAAAAGAACATATTTTCATGTGCTCCGGTGCTGCAGCAGCTCTGGCACATGCCTTCCGTGCAGTCACTGTCCCGGGAGATTCCATCCTTACTTTTGCACCGTTTTTCCCGGAATACAACCCGTATGTCAATCTGACAGGAGCAAAGCTGAAAGTTGTTCCGCCGGATCTGAAAGGATTCCAGATTGACTTTGAAAAATTCGAGACCATGCTGACAAACGATGTGACAGCAGTTCTGATCAATACACCGAATAACCCGTCCGGTATCGTATACACGAACGAGACAGTCAAAGAACTGGCGCGGATCATGGAGAAAAAAGCAGCAGAATACGGTCATGAGATTTATCTGATCTCAGATGAGCCGTACCGTGAGATTGTTTTTGAAGGCGTGGATGCACCGTTTATCGCAAAATGCTATCCAAATACGATCACCTGTTACTCCTTCAGCAAATCCCTGTCCCTTCCGGGAGAGAGAATCGGTTATGTGGCGGTGTCACCGAACTGTAATGAGGCGGAAACCATCGTAGATATGTGCGGTCAGATTTCCCGCGGTATCGGTCATAACTGCCCGGCATCCCTGATTCAGCTGGCAGTGGCAGATTGCCTGTACGATACTTCAGACCTGTCAGTGTATGAGAAAAATGCCAATATTCTCTATGATGCCCTGACCGGTATGGGATTTGAGATCGTACGCCCGGGCGGAACCTTCTACATGTTCCCGAAAGCTCCGGAACCGGATGCGGTTGCATTCTGTAAGAGAGCGATGAAACAGGATCTGCTGTTAGTACCTGGCGATACTTTCGGCTGCCCGGGATATTTCCGTATGGCTTACTGCATCGAGACGGAGAAAGTAGAACGGTCTCTGGATGCGTTCCGAAAACTGTAAAAGAAATAAGAGAAGAGATAGCAAAAGAAAAGGTGATGGAACAGAGAAGCTCCATCACCTTTTCTTGAAATATAGTTATGATACTTGGAAATGATCTTGCTGCATGGAAATGGTAAATACCATGCGGCAGAACGAAAAAACGCCCGCCACCTGCGATGCAAATGACGAACGCTTCTGGAAAGCTGAAAATGGGACTTGAACCCACGACCCCTTCATTACGAGTGAAGTGCTCTACCAACTGAGCTATTTCAGCCTGTGACTCAACACAAAAGATATTATATATGATTTGTGAAAAAAAGGCAAGAGCTTTTGTGCATTTTTATGGAAGTTTTTGAAAAAACAGGAAAACTCATCAAAAACAGGACGGAAAGACAGAGAATATGAGGCTGGTTCGCGCTTTGAAATCTGAGGAGAGTATGATATAATGAGCGTTAACGAGCCAGAAGCGTGCTTGCACGGTTATGGGGAGCGGCGAATGGCGATCATGAACGAAGTTCATGCTATAATGAGCGTCAGCGAGCGGGAACAAACGCAGTTTGTTCATCGGGAGCGGCAATGGCGATAGTATGCCAGAGTGTAAGAGAATAAGAATCATGTCAGAACAGACAGAAATGAGGATAAAAATGAAAACCTTAGTATTGGCAGAAAAACCTTCTGTGGGAAGGGACATCGGCCGGGTGCTTCACTGTACGTCACAGGGAAACGGATTCCTGGAAGGAAAGGATTATATCGTTACCTGGGGACTGGGACATCTGGTCACCCTAAAAGACCCGGAAGGATACGATAAAAAATATAAAGAATGGAAGATGGAAGAACTTCCGATCGTGCCGAAAAAACTGGAAACCGAAGTGATCCGACAGACGGCAAAACAGTTCCAGACGGTGAAAAAACAGGTACAGCGGCAGGATGTCAAAGAGATCGTGATTGCGACGGATGCCGGAAGAGAGGGAGAACTGGTGGCGCGCTGGATCTTAAAAGAAGCGAGAAACCAGAAACCGTGCCGGAGACTGTGGGTGTCTTCCGTGACAGACAAGGCGATCCGGGATGGATTTGCTCAGCTGAAAAACAGCAAAGAGTACGATCCGTTATACCGGGCAGCAGTGTCCCGCGCAGAAGCGGACTGGCTGGTCGGCATCAACGCGACCAGAGCACTGACCTGCAAATATAACGCACAGTTGTCCTGCGGCCGGGTACAGACTCCTACGCTTGCGATGATCCAGGCGAGAGAAAATGAGATCCACCAGTTTGTGCCGGAAAGCTACTATACGATCACAGCAAAAGCAGACGGTATCACATTTACCTGGAAAGAAGGAAAAACAGGCAGCCTCCGCACTTATCAGAAAGAGCGTGCCGAGGAGATCAAAAAGAAATGTGAGAACCACAGCCTGATCATCAAAAAGACAGAAAAGAAAGAGAAAAAAGTATACCCGCCACTCCTGTATGATCTGACCGAACTTCAGCGGGATGCGAACAAACGGTTTGGATTTTCCGCAAAAGAGACTCTGAATATTATGCAGCGCCTCTATGAGAATCATAAAGTACTTACCTATCCAAGAACAGACTCCCGGTATCTGACCTCGGATGTTGTGGGAACCTTATCGGAGCGTCTGGATGCCTGTGCGGTCGGTCCGTACCGGAAGATGGCACTGACAGTAAAAGCACAGCACCCGGAGACGAAAAAATGGTCTTTTGTGGATAATAAAAAAGTATCTGACCACCATGCGATCATCCCTACGGAACAGTTCGTGGATCTGACGCATATGACAAATGAGGAGCGAAAAATCTATGATCTCGTGGTGCGCCGGTTTTTAAGCGCTTTCTACCCGCCGTGCAGATATGAAGAGACGGTGATCTATGCAGAGAGCGCGGGTGAACAGTTTGTTGCCAGAGGAAAAGTCATGATCGACGAGGGATTCCGTCAGACGCAGGAACTGGATACGGAGGATGAAGAAGATACCTCCCGGGATCTCAAAGATCAGACGCTTCCGAAGATCAGCCAGGGAATGGAAATGAAACAGGTGCGGGTGGATATCCGGGAAGGGAAAACCACGCCGCCGCCACGTTTTACCGAGGCAACACTGCTTTCTGCGATGGAAAATCCGGTAAAATACATGGAAAACAAAGACCGCGAGATGGTAAAAACTATCGGAGAAACCGGCGGACTCGGAACGGTTGCCACGAGAGCGGATATTATCGAGAAATTGTTCCACACGTTCTTGCTGGAAAAGAAGGGCAACGAGATCCATATTACATCCAAGGCAAAACAGCTGTTGGAGTTAGTGCCGGAGGATCTGAAAAAGCCGGAACTGACTGCCGAGTGGGAGATGAAGCTTTCGAAAATTGCAAAAGGAGAGCTGGACGACCGTGCGTTTATGAGTGAGATCCGCGGCTATACCAAAGAACTGCTGCAGGAGATCCGCACGGAAGAGGGAACCTTCCGCCATGAAAACATGACAAATAAAAAATGCCCGAACTGCGGGAAACGCTTGCTTGCCGTCAATGGAAAGAACGCGAAACTTCTGGTGTGCCAGGATCGTGCCTGCGGATACCGCGAAACCGTATCCCGCACAACGAACGCGAGATGTCCGGTCTGCCATAAGCGGATGGAAATGATCGGAAAAGGGGATGACAGTATGTTTGTCTGCTCCTGCGGACACAAAGAACGTCTCTCCAAATTCCAGGAGCGACGGAAAAAAGAGGGCGGCGGTGTATCCAAACGGGACGTGCATGCTTATATGAAGAAACAGCAGAAAGAGACAAAAGAACCGGTGAATTCCGCATTTGCCGACGCATTGAAGAATATCCGGCTGAACTAGGAGGAAAAGATGCAAAAAGAAGATGTTCGGTTACGACAGGTGATCATACATATTATGGATTCTACGATGGGGATGCCGGTGCTGTCCGACCAGGTGATTGATTTCGGATCGGACTTTGGGGATTTCCTGCGGGCACATATTTTTCGGCTGTTAGAGAGCGATGATATGAAAAAATGTTCTTTTGACGAAGGCTCTCAGGTACAGGCGGAACTGGAAGCGTACAGCGAAGAAAACTTTATCCCGGTCAGTCAGAAACTGGGAGAACTGCTTTACAGTGTTATGAATAAAAATATCGACATTCCGCCGGCGGATCTTTTGGTGGTGGAATATGAGATCGAACAGCAGCGTTTTCTGGCGCTGTTAAAGATGAATTATAAAACGTATTACACCCACATGACGGACTCGGATCCGTGGGGAAACAGCAATTCCGTCATCAAACAGAAAGCGATCTTGCCGGGGGAAAACCAGAAACTGGCAGAGGCGGCGCTGATCGATCTGGCGGATAAAAACCTGAAGGTCATCGAGAAAAAATATGATGTCAACGGAGTAAAGACAAATTATTTTTCTCAGCTGTTTTTGCAGTGCCACGGTTCCTTGTCACCAAAATCCAAACTGGCGATCGTGGCAAAAGCAGTGGACGATGTGCAGAAAAAGTTTTATCACGAGTCCGAGCAGTTTGAGGTGCAGATGGAGACGAAAAGCATCATCAATCAGGCACTGGAAGAAGATGGGGGCTTCGCGGTGCCGGTACTGATCGATAAGATTTTCAAAGAACAGGAAGAGATGAAGGAACAGGTGATTGAAAAGCTGGATAAGTATCATCTGACGGAGACGGAAGTGGAACCGCAGAATCCGGCGACAACCAGAAAATACGGAAAACAGAACCTGATCACCGATACCGGTATTGAGATCCGGATCCCGATGGAACAGTATCAGAACAAAGATAAAGTTGATTTTATCACGAATCCGGACGGAACGATCTCCGTACTGATCAAAAATGTAGGAAGTATTATCAGCAAATAAAATAATAAATAAGAGACAAAGAGGGTTATGAGTATGAAGAAAAAAACAGTGCTGCTGGCACTTATGCTGGCGGGAGTGATGGGACTGTCCGGATGTAAAGCCTGGGATGTAGTCTGTGATGTACTGGCTGTCGGAACCACAAAAGTGGAAAAAGATAACGGAACGAAGGTGGATCTTGAGGGGAAGACACCGGAGGTAAAAGACGATGACAGTACAGATCTGGAAACGGCAGACAGCAAAACGACTTTCGGAAATGACGAAAAAACGAACGACACGAAAAAGAATGATACTAAAAAGAGTGACACAAAAGACAGCACGACGGACAGTAACAAGACGGATAAAAAGAGGGTAACGATGCCTTCCGAGACACCGACACCGGAACCGAGTCATACGCCGACACCGACGCCGTCTGTGGCGGAAAAGAAAGAGGAAAGAGGTCACATGATCACCTGCACCTCTCCGGTCAATGTGCGTGATGCGGCAAGCAGCCAGAGCCGTGTGATCGGGGAACTCGCAAAGGGAGACCAGGTGGAAAAAATTGGTGAGGACGGCGGCTGGATAAAGATTCGCTACCAGGGACAGGAAGCCTGGGTATACGAGGATTATATGTCGGAGAAAAACAGCCGGAAAGAGGAAACAAAAACAGAAACATCGAAACAGACAGATCGTTCTGCCGATGAGAAATCAGAAACGTATCATTTCGGAAATGCTAGAGAAGACCAGACAGATTAACGAAACCAGATGGTGATAAAAGATTAAGGAAAAAGTGTGAGGGATAGACCCCTCATAAGGATTCACAGGAGGACATGCCCTGTGGCATGGAAAAACAATGGCGAAAAAGAGAATGACAAAAAAAGAAAGAATGCGGCAAAGAAGACGGAAACAGAGACTGATGTTTGGCGGTGGATTGCTGCTTGTGGCGGTTGTATTTACCGCGATCCTGCTTCTGCTCAGTTCCAAAGGATGCGGACCATCAAAAGCAGAGGACGGTGAGGTGGAAGCAGTGCCGTCCGCGGAGGCTACAGAGGAGCCGACAGCTGAACCGACACCGACGGCAGAACCGGTACCATCGGTCGATATCAGCGATATCAACAGCCAGTCCGGGATTCTGGTGAGACTTTCTGACGGTGAAGTAGTGGCAGAAAAAGACGCAGATGCAAAGATTTATCCTGCATCCATGACAAAGATCATGACAGCGATCGTCGGTCTGGAGAATCTGTCGGATCTGAACGAGACGATCACGATCGACCGGGATATGTATGACCGGCTGTATACCGAAGGCGCTTCTCTGGCGGGTTTCGGAGCGGGAGATGAAGTAAAGGCAATCGATATCCTTTACGGCGTGATGCTTCCTTCCGGCGCAGAGTGCTGCGTGGGACTGGCACAGCATCTGTTCGGCTCCGAGGAGAATTTTGTGGCAAAGATGAATGAAAAGGCAGCAGAACTGGGTATGGACAGTACACATTTTGTGACCTGTACAGGACTGCATGATGAAAATCATTATACAACCGTGCGTGATCTGACCAAACTGTTAAGTTACGCCCTGCAGAATGATACCTTCCGGCAGATCTACTGCACCTCAGAATATACGACAAGTGCTACCGCATCCGCACCGGAAGGACTGCATTTCCTGAGTACGATGTTCAAGAAGATGGATTCTCCCGCGGTCAATGGCGGAGAGATCGAAGGCGGAAAGACCGGATATACCAGCGAAGCCGGACAGTGTCTGGCGAGTCTTGCCAAAGTAGACGATGTGGAATATATCCTGGTGACCGCAGGAGCCCCGGGAGGACCTTCCACCGAGCCATACCATATCGAGGATGCCAAAACCGTCTATAACCGTATCCAGGCGGGAGAACAGGGATCTGTGGCAGATACGGCAGCAGATTCACAGGATGATCAGGCGACGACAGAGACGGACGAAGCTGCCTGAAAGATTTTAAGGAAAAGTTAAGAAAAAAGAAGAAAGATTCGTCAGAAGTGTATGGTATGATAGGAACATCAAAGGAGATCTTATTATACTAACAGGTTCGAATAGACAGAAGTGTTTTCCGTGCGGCCACATGGAAAACACTTCTTTTGTATATGTGATTTCCTGTAAAGTAAAAAAATGACCCGAAAGCATCAGCTTCCAGGTCATTTTCTCAAGTTAAGGGATGCAAATATTATGCTCTTTCAACTTTGCCGGATCTCAGGCAAGAAGTACAAACGTACATTTTCTTAGCTCCACCGTCTACCTTAACCTTTACAGATTTTACATTGGATTTCCACATTTTGTTAGATCTTCTATGGGAATGGCTCACGTTGTTTCCGAAATGAGCACCTTTTTCACAGATCGCACACTTTGCCATGACTGCACCTCCTTAACACTATTTATCGTAATCGTTCGTAATCATAGATTCGCAACACTAGATATTCTAACAGAAGAATTATCATTTTGCAAGCAAAAATATAAATTTTTCAAAAATTATATTTCTTTTTCTACAAAAACAGGTTATAATACATACAGTATAATTCATGAACGAGGGAATTTCTACCCCAAAATGGATTATAAAATGAGAAAAAGAGCAGGTTATTGTAGAAGACTCAAAAAGTGTCCGGGCAGCAGAACCGGAAAACCGGAGAAGACGAACGGCGGGCAGAACAATAACCGGGAATGGAGGTTGACCTATGAAAGGGCGTATGAACACGGGAATGGGAGAAATTACCATCAACACAGATGTAATCGCCACTTATGCAGGTAGTGTGGCTGTGGAGTGTTTCGGTATTGTAGGTATGGCTGCAGTAAATATGAAAGACGGTCTGGTAAAACTTTTGAAGAGAGACAGTCTCAAACATGGAATCAACGTTACATTAAATGAAAACAAGATCTCCCTGGATTTCCATGTGATTGTAGCTTACGGAGTAAGTATCCGTGCGGTTTCTGACAACCTGATTGCCAATGTAAAATATAAAGTGGAGGCATTCACCGGTATTGAAGTGGAAAACATCAATATTCTGGTAGAAGGCGTCCGTGTGATTGATTAATTGAAGGAGGAGCTTTAGAAAGCGATGAATACAATAGATGCCAAACTGCTTGCCAGGATGTTTCTGGCAGGAGCTAAGAATCTGGAAGTAAAAAAAGAGTGGATCAATGAGTTAAACGTGTTTCCGGTACCGGATGGTGATACAGGAACCAATATGACTCTGACGATCATGTCAGCAGTAAAAGAGGTAAACGGTCTGGAAGACGTACAGATGACCACGCTGGCAAAAGCTATTTCCTCAGGATCTTTACGTGGCGCGCGGGGAAATTCCGGTGTTATTCTCTCTCAGCTGCTTCGTGGATTTACCAAAGGAATCCGTGATCTGAAAGAACTGGATGCCGTAGCACTGGCACGTGCGGTAGACAAAGGTGTGGAGACTGCATACAAGGCAGTTATGAAACCGAAAGAAGGAACGATCCTTACCGTGGCAAGAGGGGTTGCAGATAAAGCACTGGAGCTGGCCGAGGATGCGGAAGATTTACAGACCTTCCTGGAGGATGTACTGGAAGAAGGACGCAGAGTGCTTGCCAAAACTCCGGATATGCTGCCGGTACTGAAAGAAGCTGGTGTTGTGGATTCCGGCGGACAGGGTCTGATGGTTGTTCTGGAAGGTGCATTTGACGCATTTATGGGAAAAGAAGTAGATCTGACCTTTGATGCCGGAGAAAATGCAAAAGTCGTAAAAGTGACTCCGCAGGCAGAAGCAGATATCAAGTTCGGATACTGTACAGAATTTATCATTGTATTAAATAAAAAATTCACAGCAGAGGATGAGGTGGACTTTAAAGCATACCTGAGTTCTCTGGGTGATTCTATTGTGTGCGTGGCTGACGATGAAGTGGTTAAGATTCACGTACATACCAACGATCCGGGACTGGCGATCCAGCGTGCACTGACCTATGGTTCCCTGTCCAGAATCAAGATTGATAACATGCGTGAAGAACATCAGGAAAAACTGATCAAAGATGCAGAAAAAGTAGCAGCACAGCAGGCAGAAGAAGAGGCAGCAAAAGCACCGAAGAAAGAGGTAGGATTTATCTCTGTATCGATCGGTGACGGATTTGGACAGATCTTCCGTGACCTGGGTGTGGATTATCTGATCGAGGGCGGTCAGACCATGAACCCGAGTACCGAAGATATGCTGACAGCGATCAGCAAAGTAAATGCAGACCATATCTTTATCCTGCCGAACAACAAAAACATCATTCTGGCAGCAAATCAGGCGAAAGCACTGACAAAAGATAAAGATATCATTGTAATCCCGACCAAGACCGTACCACAGGGTATCACAGCAGTGATCAACTATGTACCGGAAAAATCCGTGGAAGACAATGAAAAAGACATGACAGAAGAAATCTCCCGCGTAAAGACCGGTCAGATCACTTATGCGGTAAGAGATACCCATATCGATGACAAAGAGATCCATGAGGGAGATATCATGGGTATCGGCGATCATGGTATGCTGGCTGTCGGAAAAGAAGTGGCAGCAGTAGCAAAAGAAACCGTAGAACAGATGGTAGATGACGAGACAGAACTGATCAGCATCTACTATGGAGAAGGTTTCACAGAGGAAGAGGCGGAAGCACTGGCAGGAGAACTGGAAGAACAGTACGATTACTGTGATATCGAAGTGAACTGCGGTGGACAGCCGATCTACTACTGTATTATTTCTGTAGAATAATAATACCCAAAAATGGGAGAAGAATAGAAAAAGATGCTGGACCTATGAGCAGTTCAGCATCTTTTTCAGGTTTGGGAAGAGGTGAGAGAAAAGTATGAGAGAAAATGAATCGATTCGTGCGCTGAAGGGCGTGGGGGAGAAGACAGAGAAGTTATTTCAGAAAGTGGGAGTTTCTACGGTGGGACAGCTTCTCCGGTATTATCCCAGAGATTATGATATTTACCGGGAACCGGTGAGCGTGGACAGTCTGAATGATCAGGAGACGGGTGCGGTTCTTGCAACGCTGACGGCATCGTTGGATATGAAAAAAGTCCGGAATCTGACCGTGATCTCCGGAACGGTTGCGGATGCTACCGGACGCTGTCGCGTCACCTGGTTTAATCAGCCGTATCTTCGTAACCAGCTGCGGCGCGGGATGACTTTTGTATTTCGTGGAAAAATGAGTAAAAAGGGGAATCTGTCCGTCCTGGAACAGCCCGAGATCTATACACCGGCGGCATATGAGGAAAAACTAAACAGCATGCAGCCGAAATACGCGCTGACTGCCGGTCTCAGCAATCATATGGTCACGAAAATGGTGAAAGCTGCGCTGGAACAACTGGATCTGACACAGGATTATCTGCCGGAAGAGATCCGGCTGGAATACGAACTGGCAGAGTATAATTTTGCAGCGGTGCAGATTCATTTTCCATCGAACCAGGAACAGTATCTGGAAGCGAGAAAACGGCTGGCATTCGATGAATTTTTATTATTTATCCTGGGGCTGAAGCAGTTGAAAGAACAGACGGCGGCGGATAAAAACCACTACCGGATGAAAGAAGTCTGGAAGACGGAGGAAGTGATCGAGAATCTGCCGTATCAGCTGACCGGGGCACAGAAGAACGTCTGGTATGAGATCGAGCAGGATCTGCGGGGCGAAAAACTGATGACCCGTCTGGTGCAGGGAGATGTGGGAAGCGGTAAGACGATCGTAGCGTTTCTGGCGATGATCATGACGGCAGAAAATGGTTATCAGAGTGCAATCATGGTTCCGACCGAGGTACTTGCAAAACAGCATTATGAGGCGCTGACAAAACTTCTGGAAGAAAATTGTCTGCTGGAACAGTACCAGCCGGTGTTTCTGACGGGATCCAACACAGCGAAAGAGAAACGGCAGATCTATGAGGCAATCGCATCCGGAGAGACACGGATGATCGTGGGAACGCATGCACTGATCCAGGAAAAGGTGATCTACGAAAGCCTGGGATTGGTGATCACCGATGAACAGCACCGGTTTGGTGTGCGCCAGAGAGAAGAATTTTCTTCGAAGGGGCAGAAACCGAATATCCTGGTCATGAGTGCGACACCGATCCCGCGAACACTCGGGATCATTCTGTACGGAGATCTGGATATCTCGATCATCGACGAACTGCCGGCACAGAGACTGCCGATCAAGAACTGTGTGGTGGACACCAATTACCGCGAAAAAGCCTATCGTTTTATCGAAAGACAGGTACAGGAAGGACACCAGGTCTATGTGATCTGTCCGATGGTGGAAGAGAGCGAGGGCATGGATGGAGAAAATGTCATCGACTATGCCGAACGGCTGCGCCATGAGCTGCCATCTTCGATCACCGTGGGAATTCTCCATGGAAAGATGAAACCGAAAGAAAAAAATGAGATCATGGAAGCGTTCAGTGAGAACCGGATTCAGGTGCTGGTTTCCACGACGGTTGTGGAGGTCGGCGTCAATGTGCCGAATGCTACTGTGATGATGGTGGAAAATGCGGAACGCTTCGGGCTTGCCCAGCTGCATCAGCTGCGCGGGCGCGTGGGACGTGGACAGTGGCAGTCGTACTGTATCTTTATTCACGGAAAAAATCAGGCGGAAAAATCAAAACGCCTGCAGATCCTGAACAAGTCAAATGACGGTTTTTATATTGCACAGGAAGACCTGAAACTGCGTGGACCGGGAGATCTGTTTGGTGTGCGCCAGAGCGGGGATCTGAACTTTGAGATTGCTGATATTTTCCGGGATGCATCCATCCTCAAAAAAGCCAGCGATGCGGCAGGATATATCCTGTCTCTGGATGGTACACTGGAACTTCCGCAGCATCGTCTGCTGAAAGAAAAACTGGAAGAATTTGCCGGAAGACAGATGGAAGATCCGGGGTTGTAGGTTGTGTTTTTGAAGAAAAACTTGCAAAATGTGGAAAGATGGGGTAAACTAACTGCTGTAGTTGACTGATGTTTGCAGATGATATTCTGAAAAACAGACAGCGAAAACGAAGGAAACGGTAACGTTGACTTGAGTGTGATTTTGAGGAGGATTATGAATATGGCAGTTAAGAAAACAGTTGAGAAAGCAGCAAAACCGGCAGTTGAAACAAAGGCAGTAAAAGCTGAAGCAACAAAAGCAGCAGCAAAAACTACCGAGAAAGCAGCAGAAGCAAAGACAACTGAAACTGCAAAGAAAGCACCTGCGAAGAAAACAACCGCAAGAAAAACACCGGCAAAGAGAACGACAACAAAGAAAGCGGCTGTAGTGACAGAAGAAGTGTATCTGCAGTATGCGGGAAAAGAATTCTCATCCGCAGATCTGACCGCAAAAGTAAAAGAGATCTGGAAAGAGATGGGTAAAAAAGCAGCAGACTTAAAGGACATCAAAGTATATGTAAAACCGGAAGAGAATGCAGCTTACTATGTGATCAACAATGAAGAGACTGGAAGTTTTGGCTTATAATAGAGACTGAAAAACAATGCAACGAAAAATCTCCCGGGGAGAGCATTTTCCCGGGAGATTTTGTGCGTTCAGGAAGTCAGCAGGCGATTACTGCATGCTGCCCCCTGTATAACCGGATCCCTGGCTCATCTGTTTTTCCTGAGCTTCAATCATTTTTTTGACCATATAACCACCGACAGATCCGTTCTGTTTGGAGGTCAGGTTTCCGTTATACCCATCAGAAAGGGGTACACCCAGTTCGTTTGCTACTTCAAATTTGAAACGGTCTAACGCACCTTTTGCTTCCGGTACTGCTGCTGTGTTAGTAGAAGTTTTGGACATGATTGGTTTCCTCCTTGACTTATAGGTTTTTGTGTAACTTGTTGTTACGCTGTTAGTATGTGACGGAAGAAAAAAATAACACTAGAAATTTTTGCAAATACTGGATAACCTTAGATTTTTTGGTACAAACTTACAAAAACAATTGCAGATAACCTAGTGATTTGATATAATAAAGCTAAATTTGGATGAGAGGGCGGGTTAGAGCATGAACATTGGAATTATTGCGCATAACAGCAAAAAAACATTGATTGAAGATTTTTGTATTGCGTATAAAGGAATTTTGGGAAAACATGAAATATACGCAACGGGCACTACCGGCCGGAGAATTGAGGAAGTTACCAATCTGAGAGTGCACAAGTTCCTGGCAGGATCCGTGGGCGGAGACAAACAGTTTATGGCGATGATCGAGAGAAACGCCATGGATCTGGTGATTTTATTTCATAATCCGAATATGACAAGTCCGAAGGAACCGAACGTGTACCAGATTGCAAGCTGCTGTGATCAGTATAATATTCCGGTAGCAACCAACATTGCAACGGCAGAATCTCTGATTCTGGGACTGGACAGAGGTGACCTGGACTGGAGAAGCCAGATATAAGAATAGTTAAGGAAGAAAACAGAACGATATGAGAGTAATTGCGGGAAAGGCGCGTAGTCTGCGTCTGAAAACTATCGAAGGTATGGACACAAGACCGACCACTGACCGGATCAAAGAGACATTATTTAATATGATTCAGCCATTCATCGCAGACAGCAGATTTCTGGATCTGTTTGCGGGAAGCGGTGGCATTGGCATCGAGGCGTTGAGCCGCGGTGCTTCTTGTTGTGTATTTGTGGAACAACAGAGAAAGGCAGCGGAATGTATCCGGGAGAATCTGGCATTTACCAGACTCAAAGACAGCGCGACTCTGCTGGTGACAGATGCGGTATCGGCAGTGCGGAAACTGAACGGGGAAGAAGCGTTCTCCTGGATTTTTATGGATCCGCCATATGGCAAAGGTCTGGAGTTTCAGGTGCTGGAAGCGCTGCAGGGAACTACGTTGGTCGATGAAGAGACAAGAATCATTATCGAAGAGTCTCTTGACGTTACCTGGGAGCAGGCGGAAGCTCTCGGCTATGAAATCATAAAAGAAAAGAAATACAAGACGAATCAGCATGTATTTCTGAAAAAAAGAGGAGAATTATGACAACTGCTGTTTATCCCGGTTCGTTTGATCCGGTTACAAATGGACATTTAGATGTAATATCACGGGGCGCGGCGCTTTTTGACAAGGTGATTGTGGGCGTTTTACACAATTCTACAAAAAGTCCGTTGTTTTCTGTGGAAGAACGTGTTAGAATATTAAACGAAGCGACCAGAGATCTGCCCAATGTGGAGATTGTCGCATTCAGCGGACTGTCGGTGGATTTTGCCAGACAGTGTGAAGCGAAAGTGATTATCCGTGGCCTTCGGGCAATCACAGATTTTGAATATGAGCTGCAGATGGCACAGACCAACCGTGTGCTGGCACCGGATGTGGATACGATGTTTCTGACAACCAGTCTGGAGTACGCTTATCTCAGTTCAACAACAGTAAAGGAAGTGGCAGCGTTCGGCGGTGATATTTCCAAATTTGTACCGGAATTTGTGATGGATGAGGTACATAAAAAATTTAAAAAATAGAAAAACAGGAACTTACTGATAAGGAGAGAAGAAAGATGAGCAGCAGAATTGAACAGATTATTGAAGAAATCGAAGAATTTGTAGAGAGCTGTAAATATCAGCCGTTATCTACAACAAAGATTGTTGTCAATAAAGAAGAGCTGGAAGAACTGTTAAGAGAACTTCGTCTGAAAACACCGGATGAGATCAAAAGATATCAGAAGATCATCAGCAATAAAGATGCGATCCTGGCAGATGCACAGGCAAAATCTGACAGCCTGATCGCGGAAGCACAGGCAAAGACCAAAGAGATGGTAAGCCAGCATGAAATCATGCAGCAGGCATATGCACAGGCAAATGAGACCATTGCAAATGCAAACAAACAGGCACAGCAGATTCTGGATGAAGCAACGATGGATGCAAACAATATCCGTCTGAGTGCAATCTCATACACCGATGATATGATGGCAAATATGGAGCAGATCCTTGCTACCGCAATCAACGAATCCGGTGAAAAATACAGAAATTACATGGCGTCTATTCAGAGCTGCTACGATGTAGTAAAACAGAACAGATCCGAACTGGCACCTCAGGTATCCGGTGCGGATGCAGTGGATACAGAAGAGACCGCAGAAGCAGAAACTTCAGTGGAAAATCTGGACGAAGAGTAAGAGCCAGCCAACAAACAGGGTACAGACCGCATGGACGGTTTTGCCCGCAATATAAGTACGAATAGAGAGGGGGGTGCCGACGAGCATTCCCCTTGTTTGCGCTATACAGGAAAGTCCGCCGAAAGAGGCGAAGGTCAGGGACAGAAGATAGCGCCAGGATAATTTCAAAGAGGAAGCACCGACGAGAGCGATTCCGGTGGTCATTTCCGTAAGTCCGGTGAGAAATACGGAGAGAACGGGTACCGGGGAACTGCAGCGTACGACCAGGGAAGCCAGGATGGAAAACAGGATGATATAACCGCCCAGCTTTGTGATGGTTTCAAATGCATGCATGATAGAAGCATCAATCATATGACTGACAGACTTTCGGAACGATTCCGATGATGGAGATACGGGAGCGGTTGTGAGATCCCGGCAGTCCGGTTTCAGGAACAGACGAAAAATTAGGGAAGTCAGGAACAAAGAAAGATACAGGATCAGAAATGTGTACCCGGCAGCATGGGAGAGGTGTAAAGTATCTACGAGAAGGTAGGAACTTACAAACATCGGTCCCGGATTGTTGCAGATCGTTAAGAGGTACTGAGCTTCACTTTTCGTGATTTTTCCCTCGGCAAACAGATCGGCGGTCAGTTTGGCTCCCATGGGGTAACCGCAGAAGAGCCCAAGCAGAAAAGCATAGGATCCGTACATGGACAGACCGAACAGAAAACGGAAAATCCCCTTTGTTTTCTGAAGAAGAACGGAAGCCAGACCGGTATGGATAAAAAAGTCGGAGAGAATCATAAACGGAAGCAGTGACGGCAGCACATGAAAAAACCAGAGCGTCACACCGGAGGCGGAAGCCTGGAAGGCATCTTCGGGAAAGCGAAGCAGATAGACAAAAACGAAAAAAAGAAGGGTGCATAAGATTCCGGATCGCATGGGCAGCTCCTTTAGTGAGACATCGGTGTTTGATTATATATATGCCTTGATTTTTGAATGTATTTATCATAAAATAATTGTATTGTGGCCGACGGGGTAAGGTGTTCGGCTGAAAAACTGACGTCGTGAACGGAGCGCGTCAGATCGCAGGAGGTTAGAACAAATGGCAGTATTAGAAGAATTAAAACCGGAAAAAGTATTTCACTTTTTCGAAAAACTGTGTGAGATCCCACACGGATCCACGAATATGAAAGAGATCAGTGATTATCTTGTTTCTTTTGCAAAAGAAAGAAATCTGAAATATTATCAGGATGAATCCTACAATGTAGTTATCTATAAAGATGCGACCGCAGGTTACGAAGATGCACCGATTACGATCTTACAGGGTCACTGTGACATGGTTGCAGAGAAAACACCGGATTCGGATCATGATTTCATGAAAGACGGTCTGAAATTGCAGATCGAAGGAGATTATATCACAGCAGATGGTACGACACTGGGCGGTGATGACGGGATTGCAGTTGCCTATATGCTGGCAGTTCTGGATGATGACACGTTAAAACATCCGGCGCTGGAGTGTGTGATCACTACCGATGAAGAGATTGGTCTGTTGGGTGCAAAGGCACTGGATACTTCTGTTCTGAAAGGAACCCACATGATCAATATGGACTCCGAGGAAGAGGGATATCTGTGGATCAGCTGTGCCGGAGGCTTAAGCGGAACCAGCCGGATCCCGGTAGAATATCAGGAGATGGAAGGCGTGGTAACAGAAGTTCTGATCGACGGTCTGAACGGCGGCCATTCCGGAGCAGAGATTGATAAAAACCGTGCCAATGCCAATAAATTAATGGGACTGTTCCTCTATGAACTGGGACAGAAGATCGGATACAGCATCAAAGATCTGTCCGGCGGAACCAAAGACAATGCGATTACAAGAAGCTGTAAAGCAGCCATCGTAACAGATGTAGAGGATGCGGAAGAAGTAAAAGCTGTTGCGGAAAAACTGCAGGCAGAACTTCGTGCAGAATATGCGGGAAGTGATGAAGAAATCACCATTTCCGTGACACCGGGAAAAGAAGAGACGGTGGAAGCACTTTCTATGGTCAGCAAAGAAAAAGTAGTCTTCTATCTGGTGCATGTACCGTTCGGCATCGAGAAAATGAGCGGTGAGATCGAAGGACTGGTAGAGACTTCCAGCAACCTTGGTATCTTGAAACTGGGAAAAGATGCATTATATTCCACCAGCAGTGTGAGAAGCTCTGTGGGAAGCGCCAAAGAACATCTGTCCGCAAAATTACAGTATCTGACAGAATTCCTGGGCGGTTCTTACGAAGAACAGGGTGACTATCCGGCATGGGAGTATAAAAAGGATTCTCAGATGAGAGATCTGATGGTGGATGTGTACGAAGAACTGTTTGGTGAGAAACCGGCAGTAAAAGCGATCCATGCAGGTCTGGAATGTGGTCTGTTCTACGACAAGATCGAAGGACTGGACTGCGTATCCTTCGGACCGACCATGATCGATATCCACACCACAGAGGAAAAACTGTCGATCCCATCGACCGAAAAGATGTGGAAGTATCTGGTACACACACTGGAGAAAATGAATACGATTCAGTAAATAAAAATACAGAAAAATAAAAAGGAGGGGGCTGTCGCGGCGCGGCAGCCTTTTTCTCTGAAATAAAAAAACGGTAACTGTTCAGTACCTTCACAGTTACAAGCAAAAATGCATTTAAAATCACCTTCGGTGATGGCATTTTTGCTCGTATGTCTCGGGATTTTGGCA
>JABLTO010099138.1_pt1 | contig 36885 bp, 31 predicted proteins | sample 7160091 | NCBI WGS metagenome assembly JABLTO01 (sample SAMN14651225, study PRJNA627086) | human gut metagenome | isolation source: feces | host: Homo sapiens
ATGGACATAATAATGAATTTTTGGTATTCTTTAGATATAGAAAAAGTTACTGAATATTCACATTTAATAATGTTAGACTTAGGGAAGAATAGTTTGCAAGAACTAGTTAAATATGATGGGAAGGTTGATGAATATATGGAAAAAATTACTAAGTTAAATACTGATGCCAACTTTTGGGAAGTATTTACACCTGAAGAAGATGAAAGATACATTAGAAACACTATCAAAAAAGAGAGTGAGAAAAAAGGTGAACAAAGAAAATCATGTGAAATTGCTAGAAATATGCTTGCTAAAAATTTAGACTTAAATTTAATCATGGACGTTACTAATCTGTCTAAGAATGAAATAATGAAGTTACGATAAAGTAACCGATTCAAAAAAATACCATTTGTCAGTACCAGTATATTTATTTGGGATCATAAAATTTTGTGCTTATTTAAAATGTTGTGTAATAAGACCTATTAAATGATAAACTTCCTAAGTTATTAGAAAGAGTATATTTATTAAATGTCTTAAAAAAGAAGGAAAAATATACAATGATGTGAAATCAGGTGGCTTATGTTGAAGTAAATTAGCCACTTTTTAAAATTGATAATTATTTGATCAATATAATATAATACTTAAGCTAATTAGTCATTTGTATGTTTTCTTATAAATCTAAAAAATAGTACTTAAAAAAGAAGATTTTTAATTATTTACATGATACAATATTTATGACAAAAAGATAATAACTATCGAGGAGGACATATGAAAGAAGCGCAAGAAAGAATTAATTGGTTAAGGAAAAAACTAGAAGAAGCAAATTATAATTACTATGTATTAGATAATCCTACTATAACTGATCAAGAATTTGATAAATATCTTCGTGAGCTAGAAACACTTGAAACTAAGTATCCAGAATTGGATGACAAAAACTCTCCCACTAAAAGAGTAGGTGGCATGGTAATTGATAAATTTCAAAAGATTCGCCACCAAATACCAATGCTATCTTTACCAGATGTTTTTAATGAAGAAGAAATAGAAGCTTTTGATGAAAGAATTAGAAAAGAAGGTTTTAATCCTGTATATGTTTGTGAATTAAAAATAGATGGTTTAAGTGTTTCCCTTCATTATGAAAATGGTAAATTTGTATCAGGAGCAACAAGAGGTGACGGAGTAATAGGAGAAGATATTACACACAATGTAAGAACCATTAAAACCGTACCAATGACTTTAAAAAGTCCAGTTACAATTGAAGTAAGAGGCGAAATATATATGGGTAAAGAAACTCTTTCTAAACTTAACTTAGAAAGAGCCTCACTAAATCTACCCCTCTTACAAAATTGCCGAAATGCTGCAGCTGGGTCTATAAGGCAATTAGATTCTAAAGTCGCGGCTAAAAGAAATTTAGATACATGGATTTATCATTTACCAAACCCAAGTGATTATGGCTTAAAAACTCATTATGAAGCATTAGAATATATGCATGCTTTAGGTTTAAAAACAAATCCTGCTAATCGTTTATGTAAAAACATTACTGAGGTTTTAAAATTTATTGATGACTATGCCAAAAAAAGAAGTGAACTACCATATGACATAGATGGTGTTGTTATAAAAGTAAATGATTTAAATATGCAAAAGTCTTTAGGATTTACTTCTAAATATCCTAAATGGGCTATTGCCTATAAATTTCCAGCTGAAGAAGTATTAACTAAACTAACTGATATTATTTTTACGGTTGGTAGAACTGGTAGAATCACTCCTAATGCCGTGCTTGAACCAGTAATTGTTATGGGAAGCACTATAAAAAGAGCGACCCTTCATAACGAAGACTATATTGTTATGAAAGATTTAAAAATAGGTGATACAGTTTCAATTAGAAAAGCAGGTGATGTAATACCTGAGGTAGTAGAGCCAAAAAAAGAACGAAGAATAGGAAGTGAAAAAGACTTTCAAATGATTGAATCTTGTCCTATATGTGGTACGAAACTTGAGAAAAAAGAAGGGCAAGTTGATCATTATTGTATGAATTTAAATTGTCCTGCTCGTCATATTGAAGGACTTATTCACTTTGTTTCTAGGCACGCTATGAATATTGATGGCTTAGGTGAAAGAATTATGGAAGATTTCTTTAATTTAGGGTTTATTAAATCAATAGCTGACATTTATCACTTAGACAAACATAAAGAAGATTTAATTGAATTAGAAGGATATGGTCATAAAAGTGTTGATAACTTATTAGAAGCTATTGAAATAAGTAAAAAAAATAGTTTAGAAAGATTGTTATTTGGTCTAGGCATTGAAGGAATAGGTGATAAAACAGCTTTGCTTCTTGCAAGAACCTTTAAGACTCTTGATAATTTAGCATCTAAAACATATGATGAATTATTAAGTATTAAAGATATTGGACCAACTCTTGCAAATAATATTGTGAATTTCTTTGCTAATCAAGAGAAAAAGGAATTAATAGGTCATCTAAAAGAATTAGGTTTAAATATGGAATTCTTAGGAGAAGATCAAAAAAGTGATAGTGATTTTACTAATAAAAGATTTGTTGTAACAGGTACTATCTCATTTATGGGACGAGATGAAATAGAAAGTATAATTGAATCTTATGGTGGTCACCCATCAAGTAGTGTTTCTAAAAAAACTGATGTTGTCATTGTAGGTAGCAATGCGGGTAGTAAAGAAGCTAAAGCAAGAGAATTAAATATTCCAATTTGGGATGAAGAAATGCTTTATAATAAACTTAAAGAATTAAATGAAATAGAGAGTTAATAACGATATTTGTTATATAACTTTCTTTTTTTATTGAAAAATCCACAAATCACCGAATAAAAATGCCACAAATCACCGAACAAAAATGCCACAAATCACCGAATGAAAAAATACAACTTATTAAATTAAGTATATTGATACGTAAAAAAAGGAAAAGCCAAAACTTTTCCTTTTTAAAATAACTAACCTTCAAAAGAAGCATCAACATAATATATAGGTCTTTTTTCTTTATAATATTGTTTTTCATAATTAGTCATTATGTTTGGTATACTAATTTCATCATGATGTAAATCCATACTAATACGATTAAATGTATACCAATAGTTAGATAAATATTCTAATGAACGAGCAAAATAACCTTTGTTGTCTGTTTTTAAAATAATATGTTTCTTTTTCTTAAAAATTTTATCATATAATTTTAAATACACAGGATGCGTAAGTCTTTTTCTATCATCAATCTTTTTAGGCCAAGGTTCTGGAAATGTTAAATAAATAGTATTTATCTCTTTACCAAAAACTTTATCTAAATAAGTTGCATCCATACAAATAAGTTTTAAATTAGGTATTTTTTTATTTTGTAAGTTATTAACAGCATTAACCATTTGTGATTCATTAATCTCAATTCCTATAAAATTCATGTTAGGAATTGTCTTTGTCATATCAATAATAAAGTCCCCTCTACCCATGCCAATCTCAATACAAATAGGATTTTTATTACCAAAAACATCATTCCATTTATTCTTATATTTTTCTGGGTTAATAACTAAATAATCTGATTTTCTAATAATTTGATCTGCATTTTTAATTTTAATATATTCCATAAAAATTCTCCTTCATGCCTGCTATTATAACACATGTGTTACACTATTAAAAGCCATTTAAGTACACTTTAATTTTTGAATATACAATAAATATTTTTTTAACTAATCCTAATCGCATACTTAGGATTATATTTTTCCATATATGTCTTTAGACTTTTTGATTGAGTATTATTTCATTCTAATAATTTAATATATATTTTTTAATACATAAACCATTACCAAAATAATACTACACCAGTTTCACTTTAAAATCGGGCTTTGCCCCTTTTCCTAACTACTTTTAAAAAACTCGCACATTTTTAACAAAAAACAAAGTTATTAGTTAAATATTATAATTCTATTTTTCTATATTTATAGACTCATAAATGTTATAATAAAAAACATAAAGGAGTCATAACAATGGATCAAGAAAAATTTGGGAATTTTATTAAAACTATTAGAAAAAATAATAATTTAACACAAAAAGAGTTCGCTGACAAATATGGTGTTACATATCAAGCCGTAAGTAAATGGGAAAGAGGCCTAAATATGCCAGACACTGCCCTAATAAAACAAATGAGTAAAGACTTTAATATAAGTATTGAAGAACTTTTAGAAGGTAAATATACAAGTTCTAAAAAGAAAAATCACAACTTAATAATAGGATTAAGTGTTATAATTACCATTTTCATAATTGCTTTTTTTGCTATGTTTAAACCATTTAAAAGTAATAATGATTTTCAATTTAAAACTATATCTTCTTCTTGTGATGCCTTTACTATATCAGGTAGTATTGCTTATAATGCTAGTAAAACAGCTATTTCCATTACAAATATTAAATATTGTGGTGGTAACGATGAACAAGAATACAAAATGATAGAATGTACATTATACGAAAGTCATGATAATATATTAAAAAAAATAAGTACTTATAAAACAGAACAAGAAAGAATAAAATTAGAAGATTTTTTACAAAAAGTAACATTATCAGTTGATAATTATCAAAGTTCATGTTCCTATTTTGAAAAAGAAAATCTTTACTTATCCATCAATGCAACTGATTACAATAACAAAACAACTACTTATAAAGTACCATTAAAACTAGATAACTGTAACTAAACCAATGGTTTAGTTTTTTCAACCACTACGTTATAGGATATTTCATATCTATTTTATAAAATGTTATTGAAAGGAGCAGTTTATGAAAAAGAAAAGAATTATATTACTAGCTATTATAGTGATTATTATTTTAGGAGGTGTAAGTTGTTTTTGGCTTATTAATAAAGAAAAAATTACAACACCATTACCAATACCAGAAAAAGAAGAGGGGCTACGTGGTGAATTTGGTATTGATAAAAATATTAATGAAGAAACAATTGATAAATATTTAAACAGAACAGATACTGTTTATCGTGATATGCGTATGCTAAAAGACCCTGGTAACTACGAAGCCATAGGTGGTGACTCATACTTATCAGGTTTTGTAAGTGGATTTGAAGTTGTACCATATCCTTATTTAGTTAATGTTGAAGGCTTACCTAGTGAGGTTGGTGCCTCTTATGAAGGTCCAACATTATTTACTCACGAAAATGGTAAATACACAAAAAACTATGAAGAATCTTTACAAATATTAGAAGACTTATTTCCTAAGAATAAAAATATTTTCCTAATGTGTGGCGGTGGTGGTTACGCTGGCAATGCCAAAAATTTACTAGTTTCGCTTGGTTGGGATGAAACCAAAATTTATAACATTGGCGGTTACTGGTATTATAAAGGAAATAACAATGTTCAAGTAAAAAGAGTTACCAATGATAAGACATACTATGATTTTTGGAAAGTAAATTATCATAACATTGACTTTAATTCTCTTACGAAGGTGAGAAAATGAAAACAAAAATAATTATTACTTTAATATTAATAATTATTGTAATCACAAGTATTATTATATTTCTAAAACCTAAAAAGATTTCTTTAGAAACTAAGTACTATGGACAAAGTAGTATTACAAAAATAACTAAAGATGAATATGAAGAGTTAAAAGAAAAGAAAGAATCATTTGCCATATTTATCTACGAGCCTGCTTGTCCCACAAGTTCTAATTTTGAAAAAATAGTAAACGAATTTGTAAACGAAAGTCAAATAAGCATTTATAAATTAGCCTTTTCTGATATTAAAAACACTGATATAGAATCGTGCTTAAAATACTATCCATCATTTATTATCTATAATAAAGGTAATATCATTGCATACCTAGAAGCAGATAAAAAAGAAGATCTTACTTGTTATAAATCAAAAGAAGAATTTAAATCATGGTTTACTAAATACGTAGTCATAAAATAAAAAATTGACAAACCCTTAAATAAAGAGTATATTATTTTCATAAAACGCGATGATTATATGAGTAATTATATCAATTCTTTTAAAGAGAGATAGTGGTGGTGGAAACTATTAAAGAAACTATAATGAAAAAAGATATATGAGCATTTACGGGTTGTTCCAATAAAAACTAGTAAAGAGCATACATTGTATGAACTAAGGTGGTACCGCGGATTTTACAGTTAATTCGTCCTTAATGGATAATTAACTGTTTTTTTATTTATAGAAAGAAGGTTAAAAAATGAAAGAACTTACAGAACAAGAAAAAGTAAGAAGAGAAAAATTGAATGAATTAAAAAATATTTGTAATCCATATCCTGATCATTTTGATAGGACTCATACCCTAAAAGAAGCAAGTACCCTACCAGATGAAACTGAAAATGTAAGTGTTGCCGGACGTATTGTTTTTATGCGTAAAATGGGTAAATTAAGTTTTATTAAAATTAGAGATTTAGAAGGGTCACTACAACTAGAATTAAAAGTAGATGAAGTTGGTGAAGAAAGTTATAGTAATTTCAAAAAGTTAATTGACACTGGTGATTTCTTTGGTGCTACAGGGGAAATCTTTACTACTCAAACTGGGGAAAAAACATTGCGAGTAAAAAGCTATACATTCCTAGGTAAAGCCCTAAAACCACTACCAGAAAAATTCCATGGCTTAACTGACACAGAATTAAAATATCGTAATCGTTATGTTGATTTAATCACTAATGAAGAATCAAGAAATGTATTCTTAGGAAGAAGCAAGTTCTATGCATTCTTACACCGTTACTTAGGAAGTCATGGCTTCTTAGAAGTTGAAACTCCTATTATGCAAACCGCTGTAAGTGGTGCTGCTGCAAAACCATTTTTTACTCATCATAATGCTTTAAACTTAGATATGAACCTAAGAATTGCTCCTGAAACTTATTTAAAACAATGTATCGCAGCTGGCTTTGATCGTGTTTATGAACTAGCTAAATGCTTTAGAAACGAAGGCATGGATACAGAACATTTACAAGAATTTACTCAAGTAGAATGGTATGTAGCATATTGGAATTTTGAAAATACTATTACATTTTTCCAAGATTTCATTAAAAATGCTTTACTAGAATTAATCGGCACAACTACGATTACATATAAAGGTAATACTTTAGAATTTGGTAAAGAGTCTTGGGATCGCATTGATTATATTAAAGCAATGCAAGAATTACTTGGGAGTGATTTCTTAGAAATTGAAGAACCAGAAGAGTTGAAAAAACTAGTTGTCGAAAAAGGACTATTTACTATGGCTGACTTAGCAGAATATAAATCTATTAGTCAAATAATCGATTTCGTTTATAAGAAAAAAATAAGAGAAGAGTTAGTAGGACCTACAATCCTTTACAATTATCCTGCCATATTAAAGCCACTTGCTAGAAGAAATGACACAAATAAAAATGCTGTTGACGTTTTCCAAGTAGTTGTATGTGGTACTGAGATTTGTAATGCTTATTCCGAATTAGTAGACCCAGAAATTCAAAGAGAAAACTTTGAGATGCAAGCTAAAGCTAAAAGTCAAGGCGATGATGAAACAATGGAACTTGATGAAGACTTTATGGGAGCTATGGAACAAGGTATGCCACCAATCTCTGGCCTTGGTTTTGGCGTTGATCGTTTAATGATGCTTATTTATAACCAAGAATCTATTCGTGACGTTGTCTTATTCCCAACCATGAAAAAAGATACAAAAAATAAAGTTATAAAAGAAGAAACAACCAATAAAGAAGAAATAGATTTTTCAAACGTAAAAATAGAACCATTATTTACTGACTTTGTTGATTTTGAAACATTTAGTAAATCTGATTTCCGTGCTGTTAAGGTTATAGACTGTGTAGCTGTACCAAAAAGTAAAAAATTATTACAATTCACTTTAAATGATGGTACAGAAAAAAATAGAACTATTCTAAGTGGTATTCATGCTTACTATGAACCAGAAGAATTAATCGGAAAGACTTTAATTGCCATTACTAACTTGCCACCACGTGCTATGATGGGGATAGATTCTTGTGGTATGCTTCTATCAGCAGTTCACGAAGAAAATGGTGAAGAAAAATTACACCTTTTAATGGTTGATAACAGTATTCCAGCCGGTGCCAAATTATATTAAAGTAACCAAAAAAGAGTAAGATTATATCTTTCTAAATATAAGGAAGAATAATCTTTTTTTATATTGACTTATAAAAAATAAAATTTGAATGAAAAAAACTATATAAAAATAGAAACTTTCTGAAAGTAAATTATCAAAATATGTTAAAATGTCTTGTAAGAGGAGTTGATACAATGCCATCAGCAAGGATACATGAAGCAATAGCTAAAAAGATTAATCAAGAATATAATTTTGATGAATTGTTATTAAGAATTGGTACAATATCCCCAGACTGTTGGCGAAATATCCCAAAAGATTCTGGTGTTAAAGACAAATACCTATCTCATTTTTGGGATTTTAGAGTTAAGGAAGGTCAAGCAAACAACTATGTCAATTTTTATATAAAATATTATAATTCACTAAATAATCCGTTTTATTTGGGATATTTATTGCATTTAATTGTAGATCAATATTGGAAAAGTTATGTTGATCCAAAATATGAAAGAAGACTAAATGGCGAATTATATGTTGTTGATAAAAATGGTGTTATGATTAAAGATGAAAACTGGTTTAGTTATTATGAAGGAATAAAAATGCAGCAAAGACTTGCCAAAAGATATCATCTAGATTATTTACCAATTAATATTGAAGATTATAGAGAATTTTCTTGTGAAATTGATGAATTAAATATTAATGGCCTATTTGGAGAAAATGGCTCAATTGATTATATAAATAAAAGTTTATTTATGAATGACGATGTGGAAGAGTCAGTAATATATGATGATGAATCAATAGAAAAAGATATAAATGAAACTATTCAATTTATAAAACAGGAATTACTAAGATTAAAAGATATTAAAAATGAATATGATTCAAAAATTAAAATCGCTGTTGATATAGATGATACTATATTATCAACAAAGGAATTAGAAGATCATTATTGGAAAATCTTTTTAAAAGAGCATCCAGAAATTGATAGCACAAAAGAATATCATTGGGGCGATCCTGAATTAGCGTTATTTTGGAAAGAGCATAGAGAAGATATGGCTTATGGAAAAATAAAAAATGGAGTTACAGAATCATTTAATAAAATGTTAGAAGAGGGTTATATTGTTGATCTATTAAGTGCTAGACCAATAGACAAATACGCTTCGTTATTAAAAAAACTATCTGAATATTTTGAAAGTAATAACGTTAACTATAATCAGATCCATTTAGGCTTTTATTCTAAAATCAATTTCTTATTGGAACACAAATATGACATATTAATAGATAATGAATTAAGACATATTGAAACAGCAAATAAAAACGGAATATCAACGATTTTATATGGTCCATTTAATCCTAATTATAATGGTGTTCAAACTGATGATTGGTCAAAAATTCCCTTGCTAATAGACAAAATAACTAAAAGTAAAAGCAAAATCATTTAAAGTTCTTTTGGATGGGTAATGATGAAGAAAAGAAACTTTATAATTAAAGTATCTTCGATACACTGCTATCAATTTTATTTCTCCTAATCATTATGATAGTAGTAATAAAAAAATGACACTTAATTCAAAAACAATGAATTAAATGTCCAACTCATGAAAATTGGGTAGACATTCAGCGTACGAAAACTGAATATTCCCACTTTATTTTATGCAATTTTCCTTGCTAAATACATAATAGCATAAGAAAAAACTTTTTGCAAACTTTGATAATTCAACTATTTTCCTAAACAAAATTAAAAATGTAATAAGTTTATAGCAATATTCTCCAACTTTAAAAGCTAGTTCTTTTCTTAATTAATAACTCTGTTCCCATTATAGGTAAGATACAAATAGGCAATATAGAGTTATTTTTTATTTAACATTATTTATTTTATTGTTATATTTAATTAATGTTATTACTAAAAAGTGCTAAAATAACTATCACGTTTATATGACTCATCTAAATAGATAAGATATTGTTTTTTCATAAATCATTCTTTTAATGAATACTTTGCCAAAAAAGAATAAAAATCAACAAAGTAATAAAATTAATATTCAAAAAAATTATTATTTCTCAAAATTCACCAAAATTTCACTTAAAAAAGCCCGTTTTTTCTTTAAATTACTTTCTTTTGTGCTATAATTTTTATGGAGGAGGAGAGAAAATGAAGAAATTTTTTAAGGAACATGATTTAGTAAAATTAGTTTCTCTTGTATTAATTTTGGTAATCGTTTGTAGTTGGTTTATTCCAACTGGTTCATTTAGTACAGGTGCTACATTTACTGAAGGTAAAGTTGGACGTCTTGGGCTTGCCCATTTATTCTATGGTTTTTGTTTTGCTCTACAAAACTACTCAATTCAAATTGGTTTTATCATTTTGATTGGTATATTCTATGGTGTAATTTCAAAAACAGAAGGTTACAAATCTTTAATTGCTCGTCTTGCAAAAATTGGTAAAAAGAACGAAATTGCCGTAACTATTGTTGTTTCATTAGTTGTTGCTTTATTAGCATCATTCTTAAACAATACTTACGTTTTATTAATCTTTATGCCATTCTTAATTACTGCACTACGCCGCATGGGATTTGACAAAATTAGTTCTTTTGCATTAACATTTGGTGCAATGTTAGTAGGTGTATTAGGCGCAACATATGGTACAGAAGGTTTAGATGGCTTCTTACTATACATTAGTTATGGTGGCTCTACTGCTACAATAACTACTGAACTTGCTGTTCGTGCTGGTATTCTTGCTCTTGCATATATCCTTTATACATTCTTTAACGTTATCTATGTTAAAAAATTATTTAGCACTAAAAAACGTGAAGAAGAAATGGATGATGACAAATTCGCAGCAGAAGAACCAAAAAAGAAAAAATCAAAAGTATGGCCTACAATTGTAATGTTTGTTATTCTTTTAGTATTTGTCGTTCTTGGCTTTACTAACTGGAATACTGCTAACCAATCTGGTAGCACAACATTCGGCATTAAAATCTTTGATACATTCCATGAATGGTTAAATGGTTTAACTATTGGTGGGGATGATGGTATTGCTATCTTCCAAACTATTTTAGGTGGAACATTACCAAACTTATCATCAAGTCTAGTACCTGCTTTTGGTGGATGGTATCTATTCACTTACTCAGTAATATTAGCAGTTGTTACTGTTATTGTTGCTTTTGCTTCAAAAATGAGTTTAAGTGATTTCTTCACAAATATTGGTGAAGGCGTTAAAAAAATAATTCGTCCAATTATGTTCATAACACTATCTTATATGGTATTTGTATTCTTGTATTGGGTTCCAATGATTCCAACAATCGTTAATGAACTTGGCAAAATGTCAAGTGGTTTCAATCCATTTGTAACAACAATACAAGCAGTAATAGGATCATTCTTCAATACTGACTTTGCTTATTTAGGATACTCATTAAGTTACTATTTAGGAAACTTTAGTGGTAATGAAGGAAACTTATTAGTAGTAATCTATTCAACTATTTATGGATTAGTACAATTTGTAACTCCTATTAGTGTATTCCTATTATTTGGTCTATCTTATATGAATATTCCTTATAAGAAATGGATGAAATATATCTGGAAATTCTTATTAGCAATGCTTGTTTGCTTACTTGTAATATTTGCATTACTAGCATATCTATAATAAGTAATTACTAAAAATAAAAAATATAGATTTTTCATAGTCTATATTTTTTTGCATTTTAAAATGAATAAAACTTAGTACTATTAAATTAGCTAACATAAAAAAGTTCACTGTAAAATACAAAAATGTAAAAAAACATAATTTTGTATTTTCTGGAATACAAAATTGATTTTTTTAAAAAAGAAAAATCGCTAAAAATATGGTTTTAAGTGATAAAATAATCAAAAAAAATTTAAAAGTGTATGGGAATATAATCAATTGGTTACTTAATAAATAATTTAAAAAAAATATAGATTTTCATAGTCTATATTTTTTTATTATTAATAATACTTTTAGGGTATGGTTTTCTAGTATCAGTTCTTCCGACTAAATAATCAATACTAACTTGATAAAATTCGGCTAACTTTTCATATCGTTCTATTGGCATAGAGATTATCCCCAGTTCATAACGCGAATAATTTTGTTGTGGTATACCTAAATATTTGGCAATATCGGCTTGTAATAAATCTCGATCTTCTCTTAATTCTTTTAATCTTTGAATATTCATATCATCACCTAAGACAATTGTGCCATACACCAAAAAGAGTGTATTGAATATAAACCATAAATGGTGTACAATATTTTTAATATAAGAGGTGAATCATGAAACTAAGAAAATATAAAGAAAGAAATAATATAGTTAGAGTAATAATAGTATTTACAATATTATGTATTTTTGTATTATCAGGGGTATTCTTATATAACTCATTTGCAGTGTTTACCGAAGAAAAAAACTTTAATGTGATAAATGGTGAGGTGAGTGATCCAGATGACATATACTTTGCCTATTATGTAGACGGGAGTATTACAAGAAGTATGCCTAGTCAAAATACCGGGTACACACTAGATACAAAGAAAAGTAATTGCACCAATGGGGTAGTGCCAAAATGGAATGATGAAAAATGGGAGTTTATCGGTGATTATAGTAACTATAATGCAACCGATTACACCAGAACAAGATGCAATTTGTATTTCATAAAAAAGATAGTACCAGCTATACTAAGTAATTTTAAAATATATGATACAACACCAGACTATAAAAAGAATGCTTGTGATACTTACTGTGAAGATAATATAAGTGGCGTTTACAAAACTTTAGATGATTATGGCATAAGTTATTATTTTAGAGGTTCACCAACAAACAATTATGTTAAATTTGCGGGCTTTTATTGGCGCATTATTCGCATAAATGGTAACGGTAGTATTAGAATGATTTATGATGGAACAGTAGCCCATGACAATAATGAATCAAGTTCTGATAGAATATATCAATTTGCTCCTTTTAATACGTCTACTAATGATAATATGTATGTCGGCTATATGTACGAAGCAGGAAATGTTCATGGTCTTAAAAATTCTTCTAATGTAAAAAATATTCTCGATAATTTTTATTCAACTAATTTAATAACTTATGACAATATGATAGATTATGAAAGTTCATTTTGTGGTGATAGAACAATGATAAATTTTTACACGGCGAGTGCCGGCATTGGTAATACCAAAACATTTTATAGTGGATTAGGAAGATTATTAGCCGGAACACCTACTTTAAAATGCCCTGAAAATCTAGATAACTATACTACAAATAAAACAACTAAAGGTAATAAAGCATTAACATATCCAATTGGGTTAATATCAATGGATGAAGCCCAAATGGCCGGTTATGGTTCAGTTGTGTCAGTGGGTTATCACAATATAGACGTCCCATATCCAAATCCTTTAAATTACCTAAATACAGGCTATCCTTGGTGGACAATGACTCCGGTTGAAAATGGTGTAGTTTATGGCACTGCTGAATCTATAACATCAGTGTTTCAAATAGCAGGCCAGTATCTTGATGATAATCGAGTTCAAGAAACAAGAGGCATTGGCATAAGACCTGTAATAAACTTAAAAGGTACATTGAAATTTACGGGCGATGGCACTAAAAATAATCCATTCATACCAAATATATAAATATAATATTAAAACTATTTGCATAAAATACCTTCTTTTTCAACATAAATAACATAGAATGAATAAAGGAGGATTTTTTATGTTTCATAATTATGGTCATGAGGTAGCAAGGATATTTAAAAATGCTGAAAAAATACGTTTTGAATTAAAACACCCTTACGTTGGAACTGAACACTTGCTTCTTTCCATATTAGATTTTGATAATGACGTTACTAACTTATTTAAAGAACAAGGTATAACAGCTAAAACTTTTAAAAGTGAACTAATAAAAACTATTGGTGTAGCAACTAAAGCTCAAGAACTTAATCTCTACACTCCCATGCTAAAAAGAGTTATCGAAAACGCCAACATGGAAGCTAGTGAAAATGGTAATGGTCTTGTAACACCAGTAATCCTAGTTATGTCTCTTTTAGAAGAAGGTGATGGAGTAGCAATTCGTATACTATGTAGTATGGGCATAGATTTAGATGAGTTATATGATTCATTAAAAAATATTAGTAAGCAAAAAGAAAAGAGCAAAAAAAATTTAGAAATTCTAAAAATAGGTATTCCCTTAAAAGATAATATACCTAAAGAAAAAACATTAATAGGCCGTGAAAAAGAAATATCTTTTCTAATTGAAACTCTTTTAAGAAAACAAAAAAACAATCCTTTACTAATAGGTCCAGCTGGTACTGGAAAAACGGCTATTGTAGAAGAACTAGAAAGAATGATTATTAATAAAGAGGTCCCAAAAGAACTTGAAAATAAAGAAATAATTATGTTAGAGATGGGTTCTTTAGTTGCCGGCACTAAGTATCGTGGTGAATTTGAAGAAAGATTAAATAAAATAATAAAAGAAGTTCAAGAAGATAAAAATATAATTTTATTTATTGATGAAATTCATTCTATGGTAAGTGCGGGTGGTGCAGAAGGTGCTATTTCAGCAGGTGATATTCTAAAACCATACTTAGCCCGTGGTAGTATCAAAGTTATAGGAGCCACGACCATTCGTGAATACCATGAATTTCTAGCAAAAGACAAGGCGTTAGATAGACGTTTTGAAAAAATAATTATTAATGAACCAACTAAAGAAGAAATGCGCGCTATTCTAGAAAAACTAGTTCCTAGTTACGAAAAGCATTACAATATGAGCATTACTAAAGATAACATTGAAGATTTATTAAATTTAAGTAATACCTATATTTTCCAAAAAAATAATCCAGATAAAACAATTGATTTGCTAGACTCTGTCTGTGCTAAAATTAAAATAAATTCTGTAAATACAAAGGGATATCAAACTAAAGAGAGTTTATTAGAAATAAAAAAGCAAAAAGAATTAAGCTTAATAAAAGAAGACTATAAAACAGCCTTTAAATTAAAAACAGAAGAAGAAAAATTAAAAAAACTATTGGTCTCAAAAGACAACAAGCCAGTAAAAATGACACATGAAGATATTATTAAAGTAATTGAACTAAAAACTAATACTATTATTGAAAAAGACTATGATAAAGTCTTAAATGGCTTAAATAATATTTTAAATGAAAAAATACTTGGGCAACAAGATGCTATAAAAGAAATAATAGATACTATAAAAACTTATAAACAAAATGGTACTAGTATGCTTTTATATGGTACGAGTGGTGTTGGTAAAACTGAAACTACAAAAATAATAAGTGATTACTTAAAAACTGAGTATATAAAAATTGATATGAGTGAATATTCTTCCTTAGAAAGTATTAATAAACTTATCGGGGCTCCATCAGGATATGTTGGGCATGATGAACCATATATCCTAGAAAAGCTAATTGAGCACCCCTTTGCCACGATTGTTTTTGATGAAATAGAAAAAGCTCATCCTAAAATATTAAATCTCTTACTCCAAATATTAGATGAAGCACACATAACAGATAAGTTAGGTAATATCATACACTTTGAACATTCTCTAATATTTTTAACAAGCAATATAAAAGCAAAACAAAAAGTTGGTTTTTCACAAGGTAAACCAGAGTTTGATAATTCTTTTTCCAAAGAAATTCTTGGCCGTATTGATAGTATTATTTCCTTTGCCCCAATTACTAAAGAGGTAGCAAAAAAATATACTGAACAAAATCTCAAAAATAAAAACGTTGATATAATGGATTTAATAAACATGGCTGATATCGAGTCATATGGTATGCGTAACTTAAAAAATATTATTAACAAATATAATAAAAAGAACAAACAAGAAGTATAAATAGAAATAAAAAATGTAAAAAAAAGATTGACAGCCAATATATTTATGGGATAATATATTGGTAAGTGAGGAGATATAAGCATTTATGTGAGCTATCTCGGGCTAAAATTTTGTAAGCCTACACAAGATACTTGGAGTCACGAATATTAGAGGTTCGTGGCTTTTTTGTTCCGCGAATAAGAAGGAGTAAGAAATATGGAAAAATTATATTTAGAAATTCCAACAATTAACAGAAAAGAAGAAGCAATTGCATATATAAAAGAACATTTAGATGTTAATTCTGATATTAATGGTGTTGGTGGTTTAAAAAGATATTTAGATAATTATGAAGGGTGGTTAGAAAAGTTAGAAGAAGACTATGTTAGAGTACCAGATGAGGAAAAAGTCCCAGCAAGAACATATTTTTTAATTAGAGAAGATGATAATAAAATTATAGGTATGATTAACATAAGACTTGCTTTAAATGAGGCATTAAAAAAATTTGGTGGACATATTGGTTATGGCATAAGACCAAGTGAAAGAGGAAAAGGATATAATAAAATAAATTTATATCTTGGATTAAAAATTTGTGATGAATATGGAATTGATACTGTTTTAATGGACGCAGATTTAAACAATCCAGCATCTTGGAAAACTATGGAAGCATTAGGTGGGATAAGAGTTAGAGAATATTATGATGATATAAATGCCCATTGCACCGTTGTTGATTATAATATAGATGTTAAAAAATCACTTATTGAACATCAAAACCTTGAAGAATATGTATCAAACAAAACTGCAAATATAAAAAGATAGAGTATAAAATAAAAAGTAAATTGATTTTGTTACTACTCAGCCATAAGGAAAAAAATAAACAAAATAATAAAAAAGAGTTATAATTTAAGTGCGAGGTGGACTACTCTAAACCAATAGTCAAAAAACACCTCGTTTTTTATTGATATTATTGTAAACTTGTTTTCGGTTTTGTTCTTGTAATAATTCATTGCAATAAATTAAAAAATAATCTATAATTTCTATAGGAAGTGATTTTATGTATAATGATGAAAAAAAAGCAAAAACAAAGAAAAAAAGTCAAAGTGATAGTTCAAGTTTTTTAAACAAATTTTTTCATAAAAGAACTAAAAGACTATTAACTGATATTGACCGTTTATTTAGAAAAATAATGACTATTGAAATAGCAATATCTGTAGTATTTATTTTAATTGGTGTTATATTTTTAATATGGCCTAGTATAAGTGTTCAAGTATTAAGTGTTCTATGCGGTATTTTTATAACTTGTTTTGGTATCTATAATTTATATTGTTATAGTAAAAGAAGTTTTTATCCTCTTTTCAAGTTCCATTTAGTATATGGCATATTATCTTTACTATTAGGTGTATTAACCATTATTAATCCCTTTACCTTTTCACAAGTCATCACTATTTTTATTGGCATGTGGGTCTTATATTTAGCAGTATTAAAAATTGACTTATCCCTACGCTTAAAAGTGATTGGTGAATCTAGTTGGCTACTTTTACTTGTCTCATCTTTGCTTGAAGTATTTATGAGTATCATAATTTTTATTAATCCATTTAGTAATTTATTGATCACTCAAGTAGTAGGCTCATTCTTAATCCTTTGTGGCATTTTAAATACCATGGATGCAATACTAACTAAAAATAGAGCACTGGATTTTCTAGACAATATAATGTAGGTAATAAAAAAACGCTGTGAAACCCAAACAAAAAAAATACGTGTTAATTCAAAAATATATAAGAAGACCAAAAATCTTCTTTTTTTAAGCAAGATTTAAGCAAGATACATTTAATAATAATATATAATAATATGCCATGTTTATACCAAATGTAATTAAATAATGAATAATATCTTACTACAAATGAGTGGTCTACAATTGCTATGTTAATTTTGAGAAAATTTGTACATTATTAGCTAGTAAAGAATCGCAAAAAAACTATAAACTAAAGTTATAGTCACATTTATTTTATCTTGCTTAAATCACCATGTATAATAACTGGCTTGAAGCCAATGATTTCATCTTCTAATAATCCCTTTGGAATATCATTTAGCATATAAATTTTTTTACCAAGTCTAAAAGCATCATACATTTCCAAGAAAGTAGCTCCACCCACATAGTTATCAACACCATTTTTTTCAAAGTTAAGAACTAAAACAGCATCGATATTATGCATAACCTCTTCACTATGTTTAATCATTCCAGATTTCCAATCTGCATGTTTCTCTGTACCGCGATACTTTGATTCTGTCTCTGGATGAAGATAACAATTAGGTAAAGTTATAACATGTCCCATTGTTTCTAATTCATCTTTTATAGGGGGTATCTTACCATAAAAAGCCTTACTGCAAATAATAAATATTTTCACTTAAATCACCACTATAATTATAGCATTGTTTCTAAAAAAATGCACATGAACCAATCAACATTGTGTCTTTTAAATTAATACTTTATATTATATAATATAAAAGAAAGATAGGGTGATTTCCTTGAAACGAAAAAGAAAAAAAATCATACTATTAGTATTGTTGTTTTTAGCTATAATAATGATTCTAGTAAGTCTAAAAATAATAAAAAGGTATAACCTATCTAAAAACATAAAAAAAGAACTTATTATAGATGTTGGAAGTGAAGTAACAATCGATAATTTTTTATATAATTATAATCCATCTGCTTACACTGATACGGATTTATCTTTTTTCAAAACACTTGGCGAATATAATATAAATATCATTATTGATAATGAAAAATTTGTGAGTAAGTTAATTATTAAAGATTTAAAAGCACCTGAATTCGAGGTTCAAAATCTTAGTATATATATAGATGAAGAAATTCCCAAGTCCAGTGACTTTATTACCAAAATTAATGAGTATTCTAACTATACTATAAAAGATATATCTTGTGATAAAACAGTTGGTGAACATGATATAAATATTGTGGTTGTTGATGAATTTGGGTGGGAGTCAAGTAAAACTGCAAAACTTACAATTAAAGAAGACAAAGATGGTCCTATAATTTCAGGACTTACACCCATAATTTTGGAAATTGGTGATAGTATAAATTTAAAAGAGGGAGTATCCTCTCATGATGAAAGATTTGGCGAAATGTCCTTTGATATAGATGATTCAAAAGTTAATTATTCAAAATCAGGAAAATATAAAATTTATTATTATTCAAATGATCCCCTAGGAAATAAAACATCGCAAGTTAGAGAAATCACCGTAAAAGAAAAAGATATAACTTATTTGCTTAATAATTTCCCAACATATGCCCAATATCCAAAATATCCAAACGGATGTGAAAGTATAGCGCTATATAATTTATTACGATTTTATAATATAAATGTTACTCCTGATGATATTATTGATAGATTAAAAAAAGGTGATAAGCCTTATCTAGTAAATGGTACTCTTTTTGGTGGAATCCAGAAATTGAATTTGTAGGCGATCCTAGAGATATTCATGGATACGGAGTATATCAAAAACCAATTATTGATGTGGCAAACTATTATAAAGCCGGAATAGTAGACTATACGGGTAACTCCTTAAATAATGTTTTAGAATTGGTGAAAAAAAGTATTCCTGTGCAAGTATGGGTATCCATTAATTTAAGAGACACAAAAGTTTGTACATCTTGGATTTATAAAGAAACTGGTGCAAAAATTCAATGGATTTGTGATTTACATAGTGTTGTTATAGTTGGATATAATAGTAATGTGATTTATGTTTCTGATTCTTACACTGGCAAAATAGAAACTTATAATAGAGTGCAGTTTGAAAAAATGTATAATCTGTTTGGGAAAAGAGCCATATACTATTCCAAATAAAATAAATTTAGAGAGGAGAAAACTATGAAGAAAATAATTGGGATATTTATAAGTTTATTTATTATATTTTCAGGAATTATTATATACATTTTCATACAGGATAATTCTCTAAAAGAACATACTATCTCTAATCACTTAGATATAAATTCTTCTATTGTTCAAGATTTATATAATTTAATAAACCCAAGTAATGACGCTAATGTTTTAAAAGAGTTATATGAAAATTCTGGCTTAACTGATAAATATATTTTAAATATTGGTATTACTAGGTATCTAAAGGAACATCCAAATAATGATAAATTAATAATACCGAAAACAAGTGTTGAAAAAAGTATCCATTCTGCTTTAGGCTACAATGTGACTTTTTCTCATCAAGATGTATATATATTAAATGACTTTGGTTGTGGATATAGTTATGACAAAGATACAGAACAATACAAATTATTATCTGGCTGTGGTGGAAATCAATTTGAATCTTTTAAACGCAAGATTGTCGATGCAGTTGAAATGAATGATATAATTCAAATTACTGAAAAATCTATTTATATATATGATGATTGGAATGATTATTCTAGTAAAATATACATTTATAGTAATTATGAACAAAAAAATTTACTAGATTATATCGAAAAATCATCTTCTGATAACTATAATATAGAAATTGATAATTACTTAGACAATGCTAGTACATATATTTATACTTTTCACAAACAAAACGACAAGTATATATTTGATAGTTTGAAAAGGATAAATTCATAATAATAAATAACTAAAGGTGCAAAATTTGCAAAACTTTTAAAATTCCTTTATAATATGGGCACAGGTGATAAAATGAAAATTGATAATGTAGAATTAAAAAGTATTGCTGTCCGTCAAAGTCAGTATCCTATAGAAGAAATTCCTGAATTCTTATTAGTTGGCCGTAGTAACGTTGGTAAATCAAGTTTTATTAATGCTTTAATATGCCGCAAAAACTTTGCTAGAACTTCTAGTAAACCAGGTAAAACCCAAACGTTAAATTTCTATTTAGTAAATAATAGTTTCTTTTTAGTTGACGTTCCTGGCTATGGTTATTCCAAACTTTCCAAAGAAAATGATAAAAAAATTGGTTTAATGATCGAAGAATATCTAAAAAAAAGAGAAACCCTATCTCATGTATTTATGCTAATTGACTATCGCCATAAACCAACAGAAGATGATGTTCTTATGTACAATTTCCTAAGCTACTATAATATTAAAATAACCATTGTAGCCACTAAGTATGATAAAGTAGGTGCCTCTAAAAGAGCTAAACAAGATAAACTAATAAAAGAAACATTAAAAATTGAAGATTTCATTCATTTCTCAGCCACTACCAAAAAAGGAAGAGAAGAAATATACAAAATTATTAACGAATATCAAGGATAAATAAAGGGATATATTGAATATCTTAAAAAAATATGTTAGTATGAAATAGTTATGGAGGAAAAATTATGTTAGAAACTATACTTTTAATCGTGTCTATACTTATAATTGTTCTTGTTCTTTTACAAAGCAATAAAGCCAGTGACGCAGGACAAATAATAAATGCTAGTAACGATCGTCTTTTTGGTGTTGTAAAAGAAAGAGGCTTAGAATTATTAATAACCCGTTTAACGGCTCTTTTAGGATTAATCTTCTTTATAGTATCATTAATCTTATTCTTAAAGTAGGGAGTACCTGCTTTTTATTTTGTAAAGAAATATACACTTTACTTGTTAAAAAAAATAATTTTGTTTATAATAAACTAAAGAATGGGTGATATTAATGAAAGAAAAAGTCTTAGAAACACTAAATAATTTATATGAAGCTAAAGATATCATTGCTATTAATGATTTATTAGGTCTAAAAACTAGTGAAGAATTAAAAGAGTTAAGTGATACTTTAACTGAATTAGAAAATGAATATTTAGTCTATCGTACTAAAAAAGATAAATACATTTTACTAAAGAATTGTCCTAGTTTAAAAATAGGTAAATATCAAGCTAATAAAAAAGGCTTTGGTTTTGTCGTTCTTCAAAAAGAAGATGACTTATATATTAATGAATCTTTAACACATGGTGCCATAGAAGGTGATATTGTTTTAGCTGAGGTCTTAAAAAAAGGTTTGAAACCAGAAGGACAAGTTCTAAAAATCATCAAAAGAGATATACATGATTTAGTAGGTGAAATAATAGAAACCAAAAAAGGATTAAATATCAAGTTAGATGATGATAAATTAGATTTAGAAATAAAATTAAATAAAGACACTTTAAAAAATGTAGTCGCAGGTCATAAAGTATTAATTCATTTAACTAAAAAAATAAGCAATAAAAAATATATGGCAGATGTTATTAAAATTCTTGGTCATAAAGATGATCCAGGCATGGATATTCTAAGTATAGCTTATAAATATGAGATAGAGCCTGAATTTGGTAAAGAAGTCGAAAAAGAACTAGAAGATATTCCAAATACTGTATCAAAAGCTGATTTACTAAATCGTAAAGACTTAACTAATGAAATGATTTTTACTATTGATGGGTCTCACACTAAAGATATCGATGATGCCATTAGTTTAACAATGGCTAATGAAAACTATGTCTTAGGTGTTCATATTGCTGACGTTTCTAACTATGTCCTACCAAATACTGCCCTTGGTGATGCAGCCTTCCAAAGAGGAACATCTAATTACCTTGCTAATACAGTTATACCAATGCTACCTCATCAATTATCAAATGGTATCTGTTCTTTAAATGAAGGGGAAATTCGTCTTACTATGAGTTGTGTAATGACTATTAACCCTAAAGGTAAAGTAATAGACTATGATATATTTGAGTCTTACATTAAAAGTTCTAAAAAAATGACATATGAAAAAGTTAATGATATTTTAATGCGGGATATTGTAGCCAAAGATTATGAGCCATTTAAAGAAACACTTTTAAAAATGAATGAACTAGCCCATATTCTAAGAAAAGAAAAAATGAGTCGTGGCTATATAGATTTTGATTTAGATGAACCAGAAGTTATTCAAGATGAGAATGGTCGTGCGATTGACATAGTCCGTGTTGAACGTGAAGATGGCGAAAAAATGATTGAAGACTTTATGATTGCTGCTAACGAAACAGTAGCAAGTCATATATACAATATGGATTTACCTTTTATCTATCGTGTCCATGGTAAACCAAATTCTGAAAAAATTGAGGATTTCACTAACCTTTTAAAGGCCTTAGGTTACCAGTTACAAACCAAAGTTTATGATTTAACACCTATTACTATGCAACACATTTTAAAAGAATTAAATGATAAACCAGAATTTAGTATTTTATCTTCTATGCTTCTAAGAAGCATGCGTAAAGCCGAGTATTCTAAAGAAAATATAGGTCACTTTGGTCTTGCTTCTAAAGCCTATACCCACTTTACAAGTCCTATTAGAAGATACCCAGATTTAACAGTTCATCGTTTGTTAAAAAAATATTTGGTTGAAAAAGACTTTTCTATGCATACAATTGATTACCTAAATTCTAATTTAATTTTAGTTGCCGAACATTCTAGTGAAAGAGAGGTTGCGGCTCAAAGTGCCGAACGAGACGTTTTAGATATGAAAATGGCTGAATACATGGAAAGTCATGTTGGTGAGATTTATGAAGGCATCATTGACACAGTAACATCATATGGCTTTTATGTTGAACTACCTAATTTAATTGAAGGTTTAGTTCACGTAAATACCCTAAAAGGGGATTACTATAACTATGTTCCAGAGCTTCTTTCTCTAATTGGTAAATCAACTAAAAAAACATACCGTATAGGTGATAAAGTATGCGTCAAATGTATAAGTGCTAATAAAAATACTAGCATGATTGACTTTGCCATCATAGATAAGGAATCACAAGATGGAAATAAAAAATAAAAAAGCATACTTTGATTACACCATTTTAAAAGAATTTACAGCTGGTATTGAATTAAAAGGAACAGAAATAAAAAGTATCAGAAATGGGTCTGCTAATTTAAATGATTCCTTCGTTACATTTAAAAATAATGAAGCCTATGCTCTAAATATTTACATTGCTAAATATGAAGAAGGTAATATCTTCAATCATGATGAAAGAAGAACAAGACGACTTCTTCTTCATAAAAAAGAAATTAGAAAATTAAAAGAAATGAAAGAACAAGATGGAATAAGTATCATCCCTTTAAAAATATTTTTTAGTAAAAACTATGCTAAATTATTAATTGGGGTTTGTAAAGGTAAAAAATTATACGATAAAAGAGAAAGCATTAAAAAAAGAGACTTAGAAAGAGAAAACAAATATCTCTACTAAGTCTTTTTCTATTCTTCTTTAAGTTCTAATTCATACAAGTTTTTATAAAATTCATTTCTTTTGATAAGTTCCTGATGTGTTCCAATATCAAGAATTTTCCCATCATCAATTAATACTAAACGATCACTATGGATAACGGTAGATAATCTGTGCGCAATTATAAGAATTGTATATTCTCCCTGCATATTTCTAATCGATTCTTGAATTTCTGCTTGGGTCTCATTATCGAGTGCACTCGTTGCTTCATCAAATAAAATAATTTCTGTTTTAAGTAGTAATGCTCTTGCTATTGCAAGTCTTTGTTTTTGTCCGCCTGATAAAGTAACACCACCTTCACCAACAACCGTATCATACCCATTAGGTAAAGTCATAATAAAGTCATGTAATCTAGCTAGTTTACAAGCCTCGATAATATCACCAGCACTAGCGTCCTTTTTAATAATCTGTAAATTATCTTTAATACTCATATTAAATATATAAGGACTTTGACTAATAACAGATAAATTTCCTCTTATTGAATCCTTATCAAGTTGAAAGATAGAATTTCCATCTAATAAAATATCACCTTCACTTGGATAATATAAAGCACTTATCAAGTTAAACATTGTTGACTTACCAGACCCACTTTTACCAACAAAAGAAATTGTTTCATTAGGTTTAATTTCTAAGTTAATATCTTTTAAAATATAATCTTCACTATCATCATACTTAAATGAAACATTATGAAATTTAATGCTGCCTTCTAATTTAGAAATATGTTTTTTACCAAATACCTCTTTTGGAAATTTACTAGAATCTAAAACATCAAATACCCTTTGAGCAGCCAAAGAAAATGATTTAACCTCTTCAAATAAATACTCTATATTACCAGATATTGACATAATTGTTCCGCGGTAATTTAAAATGATAATCAAAATTGAAATAGATAAACTACCATTTTTAATAAAGAATATACCAACCATTAAAATACAAAAATCAAGTAAATCTCTAATATCTCCATTAAACATTCTATATTTACGCCATACTCTAACTCGTGTATAATTTGCCATATCCATGTCATGAGCAATATCATGTGCTTTCAAAGCAAAACTTTCTTCTGCATTCAAAATTTTAATATCTTTAGCCCCTCTTACTAATTCAGTTACAAACCCACTTGCCGTCTCTTTCTTTTTATTATAAATCTTTCTTTTTTCTTGTACTTTATTAGCCGCTCTTTTCTGTGAAAAAAACAATGTTAAAATAAATATCAAATACAAGAAAAATATTGCTTTGTTTAAAAAGAAAATACTAACAAATACTGTAATAGAAGAAAGTATAATAGTTCCATAGTCAATAACCTTAATAATTATACTTGCCATATTTTCAACGTCATTACCAATTCTTTCAATAAATAATCCACTTGAATTAGCATTAAGCGTTTTAGTATCTATCTTTAATGTTTCTTTAATCATTTCATTTCTAAGTTTTTCTTTTACAAATAAAATATACTTTTGAATAAAATAATTATCAACAAATACAACAGTATTTCTTAACACCTCAATTCCAAATAATAGAAGTGTTACAAAGAATAACTCATCAAGTAAATTATTAGTTAACTTAAGAATTTGCTGGGCTCCTAAAAGGGGTGAAAAAATATTTATAAGGGCATAAATAATACATCCCAAAATAAACATGAATAAATATATTCTTTTTTCTTTACCATACTTATAAGTTTCCTTTAAATAATAAAATGCGCTTTTATCTTTATTCTTTTCTTTTTCTTTCGCCATATAAACTCCTTTCATTGATTTATTATAATAAAATATATCTTCAAATAAAAGCATAAAGTTAAAATAGTATTTAATAAAATGTAAAGACTAAGAAAAAACTCCATAAAATTTAAAAATCCCTAAATATGTGTGTTATAATATTAACGTATTATAAAAGGGGTGACATAATAAATGGCTTTTACAGACTTTTTAGCTAATAATTACCTTTGGTTTTTAGTTGTTACTTTAATATTAGTATTTGCTTTAATAGGTTATTTTGTTGATCAAAATGAACAAAAAATGGGTGTATCTAAAATTAATAAAGTTGATTTAGAAAAAGATAAAATAGCCGAGTTAGAAAGATTAGCCCAAAATAAAGCGTTAGGAGAAACAATTAATAATCAAAAAGTTAACATGGGTAACATAGTAAATAATGTAAGTAGTGATAATAGAATCACTGATTTGTCTATGCCTGAGTTAAATAAAAGTGATAACACAAGTCAAGTTGGCTTTGACGTTTTAACAAAATAATAGCCAATAAAAAAAATATTTGTTATAATAAAAGATAGATGGGAGATGGTAAGAATGTCACTAACCGCGGCATGGAGTTTATTTACCAAAATACTAGATATATGTATAGTTTGGTTACTTTTTTATTTTATTTTAAAAAGTATCAGAAATAACGTTAAAATGGTTTTAATAGTTAAAGGTGTATTAATAATTATTTTAATAGAAATATTAAGTAAAATTTTAAATTTATATACAATTGGTTTAATCTTAGAATATGTTGTTGAATGGGGGCCACTTGCCATCATTGTTATTTTCCAACCAGAAATTAGAACAATGCTTGAAAATGTTGGTCGTACCCAACTTTTAGGTCGTCATAAAGTCCTTACAGTTGATGAACGTGAAAAAATGGTTAATGAAATTATGAAATCAATCGAATATTTAAAAAGAAATAGAATCGGGGCTTTAATTGTTATTGAAAGAGACGTTTCCCTAGGTGAGTATATTGGTCGCGCTACTAAAATATATGCTGATATAACAAGTGAATTATTAAGTAATTTATTCTTCCCTAATAGCCCACTTCATGATGGTGGAGTTATAATTCAAGGTGATAGAATCACTTGTGCTGGAGCCGTATTTAGAACAAGTATGAATCCTAATATTAACAAAAAACTAGGAACTAGACACCGTGCAGCTCTAGGTGTTTCAGAAGAAAGTGACGCTCTTGCCCTAATCGTATCCGAAGAAACAGGTCGCATTAGTATAGCCGTTGAAGGGGATTTAAAATATAACCTTACTTTAGATGAATTTAGAATGACTTTAATGGACGAATTAAAACCAAAAACAGAGGTTTTCTATGACTCTGATTCTAAAGAAGAAAGTGAAGGTGAAGACAATGAATAAACTAGGTAGTAAATTAAAAAAAATATTAATAAAATGCTATAACTTTCTAGATAAAAGTTTTGTAACACCAATTAGTCGGGCTATTTATTTTCTCTTTGATAAAATCAAAAATAATCCGTTACATATTGAAAAATTCCTAAGTAGACCAAAAATATTAGTTTACTTATCTCTAGGTCTTGCCCTAGTAACATTTTTCTTAGTTGATTCTCAAGTAATTACTCTTGTTGAAACAGAAGCAGAAATACTATCAAATGAACCAGTAACAGTCATTTATAACAAAGAGGCATATGTTGTGGAAGGCTTAGTCGATAAAGCAGACATTATCTTAACTGGTCGTAAAAGTGCTCTTTACTTATCAAAGCAATTAGGTAGTCATGAAGTTGTTCTTGACCTATCAGATTATGAGGCTAGTGATACCCCAAGAAAAGTATACTTATCTTACAATCAAACTGTGGAAAACATTAACTATAAATTAGACCCAGCTTATGTAACAGTTATTATCAAGAAAAAAATAAGTGAGCAAAAAAGTATCTCTTATGAATTATTAAATGAAGATAAATTAAATGAAAGATTCTCAGTATCTAATGTTAAACTAGATCAAAGTGAAGTTGTCGTAAAAGGTAGCAAAGATGCCTTAAAAGAAATTGCTACAGTAAAAGCTTTAATAGATTTAAGTGATTCTAAATTTAAAGAAGCCATAACTTATGATATCGATAACGTTAAATTAGTTGCCTATAATAAAGATGGTCAAGTTTTAGATAACGTTGAAATTGTGCCAAGTACAATTGGTGCTAGTGTAACATTTAGTACATATAAAGCAACTGTACCAATCAAAGTCTCAACAACAGGTGATTTAGTAGCTGGTAAATCAATATCAACTATAACAATTAATGGTAAAACTAACTATACAATAGATATTTATGGTGATAAAGAAGATATTGATAAAATAACCAGTGTTCCTGTAAGTATTGACATTGATGGCCGAGGTAACGGTGGAGCTCAAACATACACGGCTACTATTCAAAAACCAAACGGTGTTCGTTCAATGAGTGAAAGTGAAGTAAAAATAGTTGCTACATTCGGAGAAGAAAAGCAAAAAACAATTGAAATAGACGACATAAAACCAACTAATCTTGCTAGTGGTTTAACGGCAAACCGTGTTGCTGAGCCAATTCAAATTCAAGTAAAAGGTGTTGAATCAGTAATAAATTCAATAACTAAAGAAAATATTGAAGCATATATAGACTTAGCAAATTACAAAGAAGGATCATATGAGGTAGATGTAAAAGTTGATTCTAATGACCCACGTGTCAAATATGTTGTATCTAGTAAAGTAAAAGTAGTCATCTCAAAAAGTTAGAGATGACTTTTTAAATAAAAAAAACGAAAATACTTTTCCGTCTTCTATTCAAAAGGATGTGAATCGATATGATGAAATAATATACCAATACTTACAAGTCCACTTATACCAACAAGTGTATAAATGACTTTTACCATCATAGAACCAGCTTCAAAAATAGTTGTTACCAAATTAAAATCAAATAGACCAACTAAGCCCCAGTTAACAGCCCCAACTATGGCTAAGACTAAACAAATTTTATAAAAAATTTCCATAACGTAACCTTCCTTTCAATATTAGTATGACTAATATCTAAAAAAATATTCATAAAAATATAAAATAAAAATATATTGAATTAGAAAAGGAATGTGGTGAATTTGAAAAAAATAATTAGTTTAGTACTTTGTTTATTACTTTTAACTAGTGGCTGTGGCAAAAAAAATAAAGATAATATTGTAAAAAAGATGAATGAAGAAATTACTAGTTTAAAAAATTACAATCTAAAAGGAAACATGGAAATATACACCGATGAAGAAACATTTACTTATAGTATTGAGGTTGATTACTTAAAAGACAACTTTTATAAAGTGAATATGGTCAATCAAACCAACAATCATGAACAAATAATTTTAAGAAACAACGATGCTGTCTACGTTATAACGCCTTCCTTAAATAAAAGTTTTAAATTTCAAAGTGAATGGCCCGATAATTCTAGTCAAGCCTATCTTCTTATGCAAATAAATAAAGACATTCAAAATGATTCTTCCAAAGTAGTAGAAGAACAAAACGGTGATTATATTATTAAATCGGCTGTAAATTACCCTAATAATCCATCTTTAAAATATCAAAAAACAACCCTTGATAAAGATGGTAAACTAAAGAAAAATGAAATATATGATGAAAAAGATAAATTAAAAATGAAAGTAACTATTACTAGTACTGATTACAAAGCTAGTTTAAAAGAAAGTGATTTTAAATTAGAAAATTACATAAAGGAAACAAAAGAAGAAGATAATAAAAAAGAAACTGAAAATTGTAGTACCGATACATGTAAAGAGAAAAAAACTGGTGTTATTGAAGAAATATTATATCCGCTTTACGTTCCAAGTAATACCTTCTTATCAAAAAGTGATAAAGTATCAACTGATACTGGTGAAAGATATATATTAACATTTGCAGGTGATAAAAACTTTGTCTTAGTAGAAGAAGTAGCAAGTATTCCTAGTGAGTTTGAAATAATACCTGTATATGGTGACCCGTTAGTAGTTAGTGATACCATTGGTGCCCTAGGAGTAAACTCTCTTACTTGGACTAAAGATAACATTAGTTATTACTTAACAAGTTCTGATCTTACTAACAACGAATTATTAACAATTGGTGAAAGTATTGGTTATAACAATAAAAGTGTTAGTAAAGAAAAATAATTAACAAATAAAATTCACGATTAAGATCGTGTTTTTTTGTCTTCTTGACAAGCAAGAAAAAATGAGTAAAATATAATCCAATCGAAAAAAATTCATAGAAGGTGGGATTATTATGCTAAATGAAGAAATTGAGGTGTTAGGTTTACCAAGTGACTTATGTACTTTATTAAAAAGTAAAAATATTAATACAGTGTATGATTTAATAAATAATTATCAAAATGGTAAACTAAAACAAATCCGAGGTATAGGAGCTAAAAAAATAGAAATTATTAATTATATGCTTAATAAAAAATATGGACTTAGGGTTAAAGATGAAACTAATAAAGAATTAAGGGATTTTGGTTTTTCGGAAAAAACTATTACCCAGTTAAATATTCATGGCTGCAAAACCATTAATGATGTAAAAAGCCTTAGTATTAATAACCAATATGGTAATACCCTAAATACTAATACTAAATTTGCTACTGAAACTATTACCAAAATGCATGAAAAAGGTCATTTATTTAAAGATGAAAAAAATGGGTTTTTAACTAAAGAATCAAGCATAGATGAATTAGACTTTTATCCATATGTTATAAGTAATATGAAAAGAAATGGTATCCTTACCATTCAAGACTTATTAGATTTTCCAACCGATTTAAATATAGAAAAAACTTTTCTAAAAATAAGAGGCTTAGGTCCTACTAAATTAAAAGAATTAATAAATATTTTAAATGCCCATAACCTAGAATTTACTTATTTAAAGAGTATTTACTTAGAAAGTGAGTTTGCTAAGTTAGAAGAAGAGCAAATAAATTTAATATTTTGTTTAGAAATAAATACTTTAGAAGATTTTAAAACTAACACGAGCATTTTAAACTTAATAAAAACAATTAAAGATAATTGTCCTGATTATATAAATTTAACAACTAAAGATATTGTGGATTTTCTTTTAACTAAAGTATTAATAAGCAAAAACATCCTACTTGGGATGTCTAAAAGTATTGAACAAGACCTAAAACTAAAGTAAAAAAATTGCAATTTTTAGTTCTTTTTTGTATAATTGTTTCAAGGTGATGGAAAATGAATAAACAAAATAGAAACTATAAAACAGAAGAAAGTGCAGAAATAAAAAAATTTATTTTCATACTATTAATTGTTATTGCTCTAATCGCGGCTGTATTTGGTATAAGTAAAATTATCATTAAAGATGAAGCCAAGGACTTAGAATATACAAGTGGTGAGGTATCTACAAACTCTGCTATAATAGGGACAATGCTAAATCGCCCTGAAAAAGAGTACTATGTTCTTCTATATGACACAACTAGTAAAAACGCTAGTGCATATGTAACATATGCTAATTACTATAAAACTAAAGACAATGCTTTAAAAGTATACTATCTTGATTTAACTAATGCTTTTAATAAAGACTATTATGTTACAGAAAATAGTAATCCTAATGCTAAAAAAATAAAAGATTTAAAAGTTAAAGATGGTACACTTATAAAAGTTAAGAATGGTGCGATTACAGAATACACAGAAGGTATAGAAAATATTGCTAAAAAATTAAAATAAAAGAAAATTAAAAGGGTGAGTGTTTGTCTTAGAATGCTTACCTTTTTTATTTGATTATAACCGGAGGAAACATGAACCTAAATCATCAAAATGTAAAAGAGTTAACAAATAAACAAATTTTAGAAGAATATACGAAACTTATTAAAGATGTTTATGAAGAGTATGCTTATCTAAAATTATCAAAAGAACAGTTTACAAAATTAGTTTTAGAAACAATTGATAAAACAAAAAAAGATTACAATGAAGAAATAGCATATGAAAGTTATTTAGACAATGCTTTACATAATGAAATGAATAATCAAGTTAGAAAAAAGCTTAAAACAAGTGATACCATAAGTCTTATAAACAATTTTATAAATAAAAATATTTCTCGAAGCACAAAACCCTTAGAATGCCTAAAAACAATTGCTACATTTTTATCTATGTATGACTATGAACCAGACATTGACACACTCATAAACATATTAAATAAAAATGCTTTTCTAACAAGTATATTAAAAACTATGGTTGATGAAAATATGGAAGGAATTAAAGAAAGTTATATTACAGAAACGATTACTGATGAATTAGTATATTCCTTTATTAAAACATACTGTATGTTAAACAATATAGATATTGAATATAACGGTTTCCAAGATGAAACAGAAAACAAAGAATTAATATATGAATTAGATGAGTATAATGATTCAATAGAAACTATTCTTGATAACTCAGTAAAAATGTATTTAAAAGAAATAGGTAAAGTTCCATTATTAACAATTTCTGAAGAAAAAGAACTAGCAAAGTTGGCAGCTAATGGTGATAAAAAAGCAAAAGATAGACTTATTGAAAGTAATTTAAGATTAGTAGTTTCCATTGCTAAACATTATTTAAATAAAGGTTTAAGCTTTCTAGATTTAATAGAAGAAGGTAACATTGGCCTTATGAAGGCTGTTGATAAATTTATCTATAATAAAGGTTATAAATTTTCGACATATGCTACATGGTGGATTAGACAAGCAATTACTAGAGCTTTAGCCGATCAAGCAAGAACTATTCGGGTACCTGCTCATATGGTTGAAAAAATTAATAAGATGGCCAGTATAGAAAGACAGTTAACCCTAAAGTTAAACCATGAACCAAGTATAGAAGAGTTAGCAAAATCTATGCAAATAAGTATTGATGAACTAAAAAAAATAAAAAATACTACCAATGTTACGACAAGTTTAAATGAAATAGTTGGCGATAAAAACGATAGTGAAATTGGTGATTTTGTAAAGTCAAAAGATAAATGCCCAGATGAAATTGCCTTAACAAAAGTGATGCAAGAAGAAGTGAGAAATATGCTTGCTAAATCTAACTTAAAACCAAGAGAGCAAGAAGTATTAAGAATAAGATTTGGAATAGGTTATGATAGGAGTTACAGGCTAGAAGAAATAGCCCAAAAATTTGGCTGTACAAGAGAAAGAATAAGACAAATAGAGACTAGGGCTTTAAAAAAGCTTGCTCGTTCCAAAGAAATAAAAAAATACCTTGACTACATTGATAACAAAGAACAAGCTATTCAAAATTTAGATTATGCTAAAAAAGAATTTTATTCCAATAAGAGTAAAAAAATTCGGGCAACTAGTCCTGATATCAAAGAAAGTGCAGAAGAGAATATGAAAAATCAACCAACAGTTTACAAAATCTTTTACAATTATACCAAAGAAGAGGTCGAGTGGGCCTTACTAAAACTTACTGCTGAAGAATATGAACTTATGAGACTAAGATACGGAGATGAATTAAATAAACCGGTTTCCCTAGTCCAATTAAGAAGTTCGATAAATGATTACTATCAAAAGTTAGAAAATAAATTAAATAAAATAATGCTAGAGAATGGTATTTCTAAAGCAAGTTCTACTTTTAATGATGATTCTAAAGAAATAATAAGCAAAAATTTAACTAAGGAGGAGCTATTATTTATTAAATTAAAATATGGTGAAGCTCTAGATAGAGATAAGCCACTAAAATTAAGTGAATCAGAGATTAAATCTTTTTTTGATATAATAATTAGAAAAATGCGTAAACTACTAAAAAATAAAATATTAGCTCCCAAAAATATATATCAGTGCCTAAAACAATACCAAAAAGAAGACATTGATAAAATATTAATAGACCTTACAGAAGAAGAACAAAGAATTGTCAAATTAAGTTTTGAAAATGATAATATAAAAACAGAAAGAAAATTAACAGTTGATGAGGAAGAATATTTTAATAAAATACTATTACCAAATATAAAAAAATTACTAGAACAAGAACAGTTAAAAAAAGGATGTGTCAAAAAAATGCCAATTGAAAACAAATCAGTTAACAAACAAGAACAAAATAAAAGAGAAATCAAAAAAAGAGGTAAAAAGCCCAAAAGTATTTATGAACTCTTTAACGCCTTTTCTAAAGAACAAATAGACGAAGCTATAAATATATTGACTCTTAAAGAACAAGAAATAGTTAAATCAAGAGAAAAGAAAATAAAAAATCAAGCTTCGAATTATCAGCCTGAAATGATTAGTTCTAAAAATGAAAGAAACAGTTTCTATTATATTTGTCAAAAAATACGTAAGAATTTAAATGAGTTAGAAAAAAATAAGAGTAATGAAACTAAACAAAATATTTTCAAGGACCCTAATAATAGTTGTATGATAAAAAAAGAAGGTATAATTGTGCGAGAAATAAAAAATAACGCTCCACCTCTATTTAAAAAAGATAGTGCCTCAGAAATTATGTCTAAAGAAAGCAATTTAGAACAAAATGCATTTGCTAAATCAGAAAATGATCCAGTAAGTACTAAAGACATAGATGAACAAGTTAATAACTTAACTAAAATGATTTGTCCAACCGAAGAAAAAACTAAAGAAGCAGCCTATGCAAGTATCGTAAATTTATTAAAAACACCATCATTTAATGAATTAGTTGGCACACTAGACGTTAAAGATAAGATGATTATCAGTTTAATATCAGAATATTTTTATAACAAATATTATCATAGTGAAGAACTACCGGAAATTTTTAAAATAAATGAAGCAGAAATACTTACTATAATTAAAAATAGTTTATTACTTTATAAAAAAAGAATTAATGATTTAATCGATACAGCCGTATCTTTAACTACTGATGAATTAAAGAAAACTAGAAAACTTGATTCTAACTAAAAAAAGACTTCAACAATTCTTTTTTTTTATCTCAAAATATGGTAACATTAAAAAGTAAGGTGGTTAAATGAAGAAAGAATTTAATTTTAGTATTAAAGCTGTAATTATTATAATAATTGTAACTGCAATAACATCAAGTATTACCTCTGGTTTAATTCTCTATAATAATAGTAAAATTTTAATTGGTACAAGTGATTTAAAAAAAGACACAGCTTTACAAGAATTTTTAAAAGTATATTATGGTTTAGACGATGATTACTATAAAGATATTGATAAAACGCAAATGGTTGATGCAGCCATATCTGCTATGCTTAACTACTTAGGTGAAGACTATTCGACCTATATGAATCAAGATGAAACTGAAGATTTAGCAAACAAATTAAGTGGCAAATATAATGGCATAGGTATTTCCATAACTAATGGTAACGAAATAGTAAAAGTTTATGATGACACTCCTGCTAAAAATGCCGGCTTAGAAGAACATGATTTAATAGAAAGCATTAATGGTACAGCCACTGAAGGACTAACTCAAGCTGAGGTAGCCAATCTAATTGACAAACAAAACGAAAATACAATTGTTGTTTTAAGAAATAATGAAGAATTAACATTTAAAATAAAAGCAGAATCCATAAATAATCCTCTTCCTAGTACAACATATGAAGAAAATGGTAAAACAATTGGTTATATTAGTATCTCATCATTTACGAATACCGTAGAAACAGAATTTAAAAAGGCTCTAGAAGAGTTAGAAACAAAAAATATAAGTGGCTTAATAATTGATTTAAGAAATGATGGTGGTGGATATCTAAAAGGAGCTTCTAGTATTGCAAGCCTATTCTTAGAAAAAGGTAAAACTATTTATTCCTTAGAAGGAAAAGATAAGACTGATACATATAAAGATGAAACAGATGAAAAACGTGATTATAAAGTAGGAGTTTTAATTAATGCTGGTTCTGCTAGTGCTAGTGAGGTTTTAGCCTCTGCCCTAAAAGATAGTTATGGTGCAACTTTGATTGGTGAAGTTTCTTATGGTAAAGGACGTGTGCAACAAACTAAAAGTCTAGAAGATGGTAGTATGGTAAAATACACGACTGCCAAATGGCTAAGACCAAATGGCGATTGTATCGATGGCTTAGGATTGCAACCTGATTATGAAATTAAATTAGAAAAAGGTGAAGATGGCTTATACCATGACACCCAATTAGAAAAAGCTAAAGAATTACTATTCGAGTAGTTCTTTTTTTCTTTATAAATAAATAAAAATTTTGTATAATAAGGACAGAAAGCGAAGAATTTTATGAAATATCAAGAAATCAAAAGAGGAGATAAACTAAAAATTGAATGTTACAAACATAATGGCTATCTAGATCGTACAAGTGATGAAGCAACAGTTCTACATTATGATGGAAATGTCCTAATAGTGGCAAATGACCATACCAAATTAACAGAACATAATGGTGACTCGCATACTACAAATGAACCAGCTGTTTTATTTTTCTTTAAAGATAAGTGGTTTAACGTTATTGGTCAATTAAAAAAGAAAGGACTATTTTATTATTGTAATATTGCTACACCATTTATTATCGATGCCCATAAAATTAAATACATTGATTATGATTTAGATTTAAGAGTATTTCCAGATAAAAGTTTTAAAATATTAGATCGTAATGAATATAAATATCACAAAAGAATAATGAATTATAGTGATGAATTAAATTACATTATTGAAAAGTCTTTATCTGAATTAATTGAACTTAAGAAAAAAAATGAAGGTCCATTTAAAGAAAAAGTAGTAGAAGACCTTTATCATGAATACGAAAAATTACTAAAAGAAAGCCAAAAATAAAAATTTTGCTAAAAAAGTCAAAAAATGCAAAATTTTTTCTTGCATTTTAATATATCATAGTGTAGAATGTAAACGTGCTGTTGAAAAGAAGCAGCCACAAAAAATCACTAATTAAAAAAAGTTTTAAAAAAGTGAAAAAAACGCTTGCATTTGCAAAAGAAAAGTTGTAGAATGTAAGACAAGTTGTTTGAAGAAAACAACAAAAGAAAACGTTCTTTGAAAACTAAGTAAAAAAGTCAATTTGAGTAGCTTAGATTAAACTAAAATAAAAAATTTTATTGAGAGTTTGATCCTGGCTCAGGATGAACGCTGGCGGCATGCCTAAGACATGCAAGTCGAACGAGAGGGCCCAAGGAGAGAGA
>JABLTO010151260.1_pt1 | contig 36721 bp, 27 predicted proteins | sample 7160091 | NCBI WGS metagenome assembly JABLTO01 (sample SAMN14651225, study PRJNA627086) | human gut metagenome | isolation source: feces | host: Homo sapiens
AATAAAAAATTAAACTTTTGAAAATTCTGACGAACTAAGGTATGATAGTGTCAGGAGGAAGAAGATATGGCACTATTTCGAAAAAAGACAAAGTACTTTAAGTATTCGTATGAAAGAACGAAAGCATATTTTGAACAGCATCGGGAAATCGAAGCGCGTAATTTTTTAAAGTGTCCGGAATGGGCGAAGCCGGAGTATGATGAAAACGGCAGATATGCAGAGGAACCGGATGGGCTGTTGCCTTTGTTTGACCCTCGCAGGCAGCAGCGGTTTTACCGGGAAGGTCAGATGGCAGCAGGTACCATCGTACAGGCGAATGAACTTCTCTTTGCGAGAGGAAAAGGAGATAGTCCGGCAACCTTTATCTATACGCAGGATCCTTTTTTTCTGCAGAATCCGGAAGAACTGATCTGTCTGGCTCATGAGCTCTTTTCGACTAAAGGAGACGACGGCTTTATTCCAAGCATACAGTATGTTGCAGATCTGCTGGCGGATGAAGCCGGGCGATATTTTCACTATCACCTGCCCTCAAATGTTCTGGAAAACCGGGATGTCTGGCTCACTACTATTTTAGTGAGCAGGGATCATCTGCCGGATAATACTCTGAAGCCGGAGATTGTATACCCGATGCTAATATTGCCGGATGACGGACCAGATGCAATGATCTTGCCGTACTGGTACTGGCAGAAGTAAGGAGGACGCTATGGGTGAGATCAGTAATCTGGAATACAAGATGACATGGATGGATCATCTGGACGCATTGTATGGATCATTTATTAGAAGAAACGATCCTGACGAGTGGTTCTATTTCCTGCGCAGACCGGAATTTGCACAGAAGGAAAAGGCCCTGGAGATCAGTCATGAGATTTTACGGTATGTTCTGACCTACGGTCTTATTTCCAGGAAGATCGTACAGCTGCTGGAAGACACGTTTCACTATCTGGATCAGGAAGAGTATTTTTTAGATACTTATAGTCTGGGTATGTTTGACCACTATCGACAGGATCTGTTAACGTGGGAGGAGTTCCCCCCGTACCGTTTATTTGAGCCACTAGATGAGAATGCGAACTATGATCAGTTTCTGGTAATGTTCGCAGAATTATATGGAACAGACCCTTCTGATGAAGAACAATATTTGCAAAATCTGAAGAACTTGCAGAATACAGGAATAACCCATCCATATATTGCACTGGCGGAATGTCATTTCTTTTTAGCCAAAAAAGAATATGCGAAAGCATTAGAGGCTCTTCGTGGAATGGAAAACAGTTATGACAAATTTTATGCGGCTGGTGATATTTTTATGGATCTGGGTATGTATCCGGAGGCAGAAGAACAATTTGAGGCTGCGGAAAAACTCCATCCTGCAGGATATGATCGAAACTTGCTTTATGGGATCTTTTTCTCAAAATACTACGGTGGGAAATGGCAGGAAGCGAAAGATTTTGCAGAACGTGCAGAAAACATGGGATATGAACCTTTTGTGATGCCATTGAAGTTGAAGCTTCTGGAAGACTCCTGCAAAAAACTCCTTGGAGATCGCAATGTAGAGGAACTTTCGGAAGATGAGTGTCTCGTGGTTTGTGAGTATGTGATGCTAACGGGACAGTATGAGCAGGCGATCAGAATCTGTAAAAAGAATCGAAGTGCAGGTTCGGCGAACGGATTCTGGACAGTAAACCTGGCTGAAGCATACCTGGCGATAGGGCAGCAGCCCTTTGCAGAAGAATTGATAGAAGCGTGTTACAAGGGTAATATTTTGCTTTCTGGAGAGGACTTTGATCGGATTCGCGAGATGAAAGCGCGTCTTTTATTTCAAAAGGGACAGGCAGCAGATGCATATGAGATCATTGAGGCTCTATGCAATAAATATCCTAATAAGATGCGATATCGATTGACTTATGCAGCAATGTGCATGATATCAGGCAGGATCTCAGAAGCGGTTCGTATTTATAGCTCTTTGCGGTTTCATGTGCCGGAAAATCCGCTTTTTGCCTATGAACTGGGCCGCTGCATGATGAAGCAGGAAAAATATAAACGAGCGCATGCATTATTTGAACTTGCATTGAAAAATGATCCTGATTTTTCTCGTGCATTGTATGAAATGGCACAGGTCTCGATCGATGAGGGAAATCTGGAGGATGCCAAGAATGAAACGGATCTTCTTTATGGAAAGATCGAGGAAAAGAGAAGAAGTTATTTAAAAGGTCAGATTTGTGAGATGGAAGAGAAATTCCGCGAAGCAAAGGAAATTTACAGAAAGCTGATCGAAGAGGAACGTGCGGAAAAGAACAATGCAGATCAGGAGTTCCTGCATTTAGTGTATGAACGATATTTCCTTATGAGAGAAGCTACTGGTGCAGTCGTGGTTTCTCAAATACGGAATCTGGAAAATACGTTGAAAGAAGTACCGGATTGCGCACAGCTCTGGATGATGCTGGGCGAGACTCACGAGGATTGTGAAGTAAAGCCGGAGCAGGCCATATCATGTTATCGTAAAGCTCATGAAGCGGATCCATATCATGAGGGGGCGCTGGCAAAGGTGATCGATTATGAGATCGACAAAGAAAACTGGCAGAATGCGTTAGTGTATTGTGAACGAATGATCACCAATACGGGGAATCGTGATTACTATCTGGTTCAGGCTGGATGTGCCATGGAACTGGGGCTTGATGAGGCTTTTGCCGGAGACATTGCAGCCTATGTCAGACAAGGCGGTGATGAAAGGGAAACCTATGAGCTTTGCAGTGCCTATGCTATGAAAAAAGGAAATTATGATAAGGCCATTGAAATCTATGAAAAACAGCTTGATGATCGAGCGTCAGGAGAGATCCCGTGTTATGCGGAGATGGCGATATGTCTGTGTAAGCAGGGAAAATCCGGAGAAGCAGAAGCTGTGCTGCAGGCGGCTATAGATAGTGGAGGGAATAATCCTGAATGGCTTTATACGCTGTATGAAATCCAACGATCCAGGGGCAATTTTAAAGGTGCTTCACGCACATTGAAACGAATTCGTAAAAATGCCGGTGTGACGGTGTTTAACGACGACTACGGGGAGCTTTCCGTCCGGCTTTTCCTGGAAGAAGGGCGGCTTGCCATTGCAGGCAAGATGGCGGAAAGCCTTAGCTCCTATGACGGGGAAAAGCTCTGTGCGATTCTGTATGTGCTGCGGGGAAATTATCGGAGTGCCATGCGGCTTCTAAGGAAGCTTATCGACCGGGATCCGGAAGAACTGGAATACTACAGCTGGATGGTGCTGTGTCAGGCTCTTTGGGGAAAACGAAGCGGCGCGGCCGACTACGCGAAACAGGGACTTAAGGTCTTTGCAGAAAAACACGTTTCCGTGGAAAAATTGAGCCGCCCGGATCATTTGTGCCAGTATGGATTTTTCCTGTACTTTGCGGGATCGCCGCAGCAGGCCTATGAGATCTTCGGGCGTGCAGCTACCACGGTACCGTGCCACGACGAGATCTGCAGCCGTTGCTACGAGGCATATTACGGGATCGGGCTCTGCAAAGCCTTCGACCACGATCGTGAGGCATCCCAGGAAGCGTTTGAGAAATCTTTGCAGATCCAGCCTCATAATACAGTGTGCCGGAAGCTTTCGGAAAATCTCCTGAAATCCCTTTGACATGCCGTATATTTTATCTTATAATACATCCATAAAACCGCTGGAGCCGGACAGGATTCTGGCGGAAATGTGGACTTTTCAGAGAGATCTTTTTCGCCGCATAACGGAGCATATCCGCTATGCGGTGTTTTTATGTGCTGCAGAAAGCAGCAAAGGCTGGAGAAGGTGGAGATACAGTAATGACACAGACATTTATGAAGGAAAAGAAGATTTTACCCCTGGTGCTTTCCATGTCGCTGCCGATGGTCATTTCCATGGCGGTGAATTCGCTCTACAACATTGTGGACAGCTATTTTGTGGCGAAGCTGAGCGAGGAAGCCATGACGGCGCTGGCGCTGGTGTATCCGGTACAGAACCTCATCACGGCTATTGCCGTCGGATTCGGCATAGGGATCAATGCCTGCGTGGCGTTTTATCTGGGTGCGGACGATAAGCTCAAGGCGGACAATGCAGCATCTTCAGGGATGTTTTTGAGTATCATTCACGGTATACTTCTGATGATCTTCTGCATTGGCGGGATGCCGCTGTTTGTACGGATGTTTTCGTCTGACGAAGTGGTGATCGGCATGGCACTGGCATATTCACGCCGGGCGTTTGCGTTTGCCATCATGGTGACGGTAGGGATCGCTTTTGAAAAAATTTTCCAGGCGACGGGTCGCATGAAAGTGTCCATGATCAGTATGATCTGCGGATTCGTGACCAATATCGTGCTGGATCCGTTGATGATCTTCGGCATCGGGCCGTTTCCGCGGATGGAGATTGCGGGTGCTGCCTATGCAACGGGGATCGGGCAGACGGTGACACTGCTGGTATACCTGGGCGTATATGCAGGAGGTTCTCTATCGGTTCAGGTGAGTCGAAAAAAAATGGCATGGGATCGCAAGCTTATGATTCGTCTCTACGGTGTCGGGATCCCTGCGACCCTTAATATGGCACTGCCTTCCGTTTTGATTTCAGCACTTAACGGGATCCTGGCAGGATTTTCCCAAAGTTATGTGCTGGTGCTTGGTGTTTATTACAAACTGCAGACTTTTATTTATCTGACCGCTAACGGGATCATTCAGGGCATCCGTCCGCTGGTAGGCTATAACTACGGCGCAGGGGAGCTGGATCGTGTCCACAAGATTTTCTCCGTGACCCTGAAACTGACTGCTGGCGTCATGGCGGTCGGCATGCTGTTTTCCTGGATCATGCCCCACACGCTTATTGGTCTGTTCACTACTCAGGAATCTACTGTTTCCATTGGTGTGACGGCGCTTCATTATATCAGTTTTGGCTTCATCGTTTCGGCGGTATCCATCACTGTGTCCGGTGTTCTGGAAGGGTTGGGAAAGGGCTCCCAGTCCCTGCTTGTGTCTCTCTCTCGCTATCTGATCATTATTGTTCCGGCAGCATTTCTCTTAAGCCGTATCTTTGGTGCAAAGGGCGTGTGGATGGCTTTTGCCGTCGCCGAATTTATCACGGCCGGCTTCGCATATGCGGTGTATCGCAAGGCGGTATAGGGTGATTTTTAAGAAGTGTTGTTAAAGGTCCTTGCCGTGCTTATTACCAATATTGACTTGTTGATTACAAAATCAAGAATATTGTTTGACGAAATTAAGTTTTCGCGGTTACAATCATAAAAACAAAGGCATTTGTCATGCATATATTCTTGTAATAGTAAGCGATATATGATAAACTTTCCTAAATATCTGTAAAAAATATAAAATTACAGACAAAAGGAGAAAAATTATGATATTCACTTATAAGGAATGCCTGCAAAGATGTGGATCAAAATATAATATGAATAAGATGATTGCATCCGGCGAAATTTTCAAACAGGAAAAAGGAATTTATTCGGATATAAAATATGTTCCAGAATATCAGATTATTTCTGCAAAGTATCCTAAGGCGGTATTTTCTCTGGATAGCGCTTTTTACTATCATGGGCTAACTGATGTGATTCCGGACAAATATTATCTTACAACAGAGAAAAGTGCAGCGAAGATAAAAGATCCTCGAGTTGTACAGATCTTTGAAAACAGCGATGTGCTGCATGTTGGAGCGAAAAATATTCCATATGGTGACACTAAGATATTGATGTATACCAAAGAACGTATGCTGGTGGAACTTTTAAGGAAGAAAAACAAACTGCCGTTTGATTATTACAAGGAAATTCTGGGAAACTATAGAAAAATTATTTATGAGCTTGACGTTTCTGCAGTACAGAATATGATCATGATGATGCCAAAAACTCGAATGATTATGGAGGCTTTAGAGTTGGAGGTGTTCTAGGTGGATTTGAACGAGCTAATTAAACTAGAAATTTCAAATGGATATGGCGATGCCAATGCACAGGCAAAAGTCTGTCAGGATATTATTCTCAAAGCGATAGCAACCAGTTCTTTATCTAGGAATATTACAATCAAAGGCGGTGTTGTTATGCGTAGCAAAACTCGTAATATACGTAGAGCGACACAGGATCTGGAAATAGATACGGTGGTTGAAGGAATAAAATCCGCACTTGAAAAGTGTAAACAAATAGAATAAAAAAAGAGCGGCGTGCAGCCGCTCTTTTTAGAGGTGTATTATGGGGATAGCGATTACCCTTCGATTGCAATGTATTTATTCTGTTCCAGTTCCTTGACATCTTTCTTCGGTACGGACAGCTTCAGAATACCGTCTTCGTATTTCGCCTTGATATCTTTTTCATTCAGGTGCTCGCCAACATAGAAGCTTCTACTCATAGAACCGGCGTAACGTTCTCTGCGGATATATTCGCCCTTCTTGTTCTGTTCATCTTTGTCGAGTCCCTTTGCTGCGGATACTGTCAGATATCCGTTTTTCAGTTCTGCCTGAATCTCATCCTTCTTGAATCCAGGAAGGTCGATGTCAAGTTCATACCCTTCATCCGTTTCTCTGATGTCGGTCTTCATCATGTTCTTGGCATGTTTCCCGTACAGCGGATTTTTACCTCCGAAGAAGTCGTCTTCAAACATGTCATTCATAAACCCATCAAATAAATCTCTGTTCCACAAACTGTTTCTCATCATAAGTCATCTCTCCCTTTTTTGGATTATCATCCTTTTTTTCTAATCTCATTTCCCGTACCCCTCGGTACAATTGTATTATATCATTTTTGTTAGCACCGTCAAGAGGTGAGTGCTAATTTTTCTGAAAAAATTTTATCATTACATTTAGAAGTCCTTTTATTACAACACCACAGCAAAAACTCGAAGATTGATTTAAACTATCAAACTTGGAGGTGAATGATATGTGGAAGATTTTGATTTGCTCCGAGGACAGAGATTTTATGCAGGATCTGGGACACCGGATCCGCAGGCTGGCAGGAGAGAGGTTAAAAGAAATACGACTGTTTTCCAATAAGGAAGATCTGGATTTTTATACAACAGGAAGGCCGGAGGAATCCGATATTATCCTGATCGATATAAGTCGGGATAATGAAGGGATCCAGCTGGCACAGAAGATCCTGGCGGTACAGCCCCATTCTCAGATCATTTTCATGGCGTCGACGGATAAGTATTATCTGGACGTATACAGCGTGGATCATGTGTACTTTTTAAAGAAACCGATCGAAGCGGTCTTTTTAATGAAGGCGTTAAACAAGGCGGGCTCCCGTTTGCAGGATATGAAAAAAAGTTATCTGGTCATCAGCAACAAACAGGGCATCTACAAGATCCCTTTATATACGATCCTGTGCTTTGAAAGTGAGAAGAGAAAGATCCATGTCTATACCCAGGAGCGGGAGCTCTCTTATTATGGGAAGTTCGAGGATCTGATGGAAAAGCTGGATCCTCGGTTTGCCCGCTGTCACAATAGCTATATCGTCAATCTGACAAAAGTACGCGAGCTAAGTGATAAAAAATTCGTCTGCGAAAATGGCAAGAATGTGCCCATCAGCAAGACTTATTATGTCGATGTGCGGGAAAAGTTCCTCTCATATTTAGATGGCGGTGAATTCTGCGGAGGGACTCCGCTGGGAGCACACTCTTGATTTTGAAGCCTCTCTATTCATATACAGATTTCTTTTTTCGACGGTTTCGGCGTGATGTCTTTTGCAGAAACAGCTGCGCGTTCGTTTCAAAGTAGTCGCCGTGATCCTCCATGGAGAGGGAACCGTTGTAGGATGAGACGATTGAGCTGATGATCCCAATGCCCAGGCCGTGATTCAGAGTATCTTCTTTTGTGGTTTTCATGCCTTCTTTTTTTGGCGAAAGGCCGGAACTTTTGCTATTGGAAACTTCCACCATCCACACTTTTTTGCGGATCATGCTGGAAAACCGCAGATACGGTTTTTCCTGACCGCTGGCCTGGCATGCTTCGATGGCATTATCCAGTAAATTCCCCATGAGGGAGATCATATCGATTTCCTGCATGACTGCCGGGTCAGGCAGTGCGCGGATCTCATCTTCGAACCGGATCCCCAGCTGCTCGCATTTTCCTTTTTTGTCGGCAATAAGTGCTTCCTGTGCTGTGCTCCCGCCGTGGATATAGCGGAGCAGCTGGCTGCATTCTTCTAAGCAGTCTTCTTCCTTTTCTTTGGAATCAAATGTTTCGATAGCGTCTCGCACCTGTTTTGTGATCTCCCCGGCACGCTTGCAGAATTCCACATTGTGATCCATGTACTGGTTCTGCAGCTGCCAGCCTGAGATCAGTTTTTCGTTCTGCTGTTTCCGCTTCCGGTTGACACGGTACAGGGAGATGATGATGACGATGTTGATCAGCGCCAGAAATGCGAGGATCGTTAAAAGTGTAGGTGTAGAGTACATGAATTTTCTCCTTTCTGCCAGGTGGCGGTGCCGTTATGCTGTTTGAGAATGATCAGCAGCATCCGAAAAAAGCTGGAGCTGCGGAGCAGCGCCGGGTGCAGCGAACGTCTTCCGGTGGTGTCGATGGCAAGCGATAACTGATTCTCTTCTGTTGTGATGCAAAGAGCTTCCGTCGGAAGTTTTTTCTTCTGCAAAAGCTGCTGCACATACTGATAGATCTCATATTTTTCACGGGAAGAAAGCTGCGGGACGTCCAGCGTCTGCCATGCCAGCTGGCGGTGGATCTGTCCGTCGATCTCTTTGCAGATCCTCAGCAGAGATTCCCGATATCCTTCCTCCGGCACAGCCAGATGATTGGAAAGATCGTGGCGCAGGCTGCGGATGCTCCCGTGGAGCATGGAAACGTTCTGATAGTAGTCCAGGAGCATGGTGCTTTCCAGGCGCTGGAGTCTCTTCAGCTGCGTTCGAAGATATGTGAGCCGGATCAGCAGAATGATGATCACCAGCAGGATTCCCAGAAGTCCGTAGGAAAAGTCTTGTATATAGCTGTTGATAAATTGGGCCGTTGTACTGTTATTGAGGGCGTATTCGTTGCTGCTGAGGAGCATGACCTGCCGGAGCACGTAAACCCCGAAGGAAAGCAGGAAATACAGCAGACAGATCTTGTCCGGGATCTTTTCAAAGAGCCAGCGCAGCTTCTTGCCGAATGCGTAATAGACTCCCACGATCGTGAGAAAAGCAGAAAACCAGGATGCCAGCAAGATCATGCAGCCTGCCGGGTATCCTGAAAATTCTCCTGGATCGGGAGGCAGGAACCGATCGCCCAGCACTTTTGTGACAATAGCTGCCGGTGTGAACGGCAGAGATGTCAGAAAGTCGTAGTAAAAGCTGGTGATCACAAAATTCCGCGGGAAGTAGCCATCCGCATAGACCCCTATGATGGTCAGCAGGATAAAGGTATTGATCGCATGAACCAGCGAATGAGTGGTTTGCAGCGCTAAGGACGCATTGAATTCCGGGAGCAGTTCCAGATATGATTCTACCGTTTTGAAAACGATCGTATAGGTGATGAGAAGCCAGAATACTTTCTTCTGGTTACTGCTGATGCCGATGCATTTAAAAACGAGAAACAGCTGCACACAGCAGAAAATCACCAGGAATACCAGTAGCATGATCAGTTGATATGTGTGAAGCATTTAGCTCTCCTTTCTGAAATCCGTAAACTGCAAACGATAGCCGTGCTCCGCCTTTTTCCATGCTGCCCGTGCTCCGTGGGAGACGGCGATGCGCTTGAGCAGGAGAAATAACGGGCGGTTTTTCAGACGCGCCAGACGCAGCCCCTTTGCAGCAGAGATGGTAAAGCGGATCGAGCCGTGTTCTTCGGTGATGCAAAGAGCCTCCGGCGGAAGCTTTGCAGACTGCAGAATAAGCTGCAGGTAGCGGAAGATTTCGTATTTTTCGCGGGAGGACAGGGCTTCGGTCTTTATGGATTGCCAAAAAAGCTGGCTGTGGATCTGGCTGTCTATCTGGTCGCAGATGGTCAGCAGAGAGTCACGGTAGCTTCCTTCCGGTATCGCCAGATGATTGGAAAGATCGTGACGCAGACTGCGGATGCTCCCGTGGAGCACAGAGACGTTCTGATAATAGTCCAGGAGCATGGCACTTTCCAGACGCTGGATGTGCTGCAGCTGACGCTTTTGCAGGACGAGCCACAGGAGCAGCAGGATGATGACCGCCAGCAGAAGAAGCAGGATCAGACACAGGTTGAACATGACCGGAAGAAAGGCTTCCTCGGTGATGTAGTTGGCTGCGATGTACTGCTGATGAGTCAGGAGTACGGTTTCCCGGATCACGTAAGCAAAGAATGTGATGGCGAAAAACAGCAGACAGATGATGTCCGGCACTTTGGAAAGCAGGGCTTTCAGCTTCCGGTTGAACAGCAGCGACACGCCTATGATGGTTAGGATCATCACCGCCCAGACGACGAGGTTGATCACGTCTATTTCAAGGGAAGCGTGATAGCTGCCCGCTACGTTGTTGCCGTCTTCCGGCAGGTATTTATAGAGCACCATGTTCCAAAGAAGGGCTGACGGTGCGATGGGCAGGCTCGTCAGGAAGTCCATGTAGAAGAAAATCAGGATGAAATTCCGCGGCAGATACCCGCTGCCGTCGATGCCGATGACCGCCAGTATGATGAAGGTGCTGAGGGCGTGGACGATGGAATGCATAGTCTGTAAAAGCATGGAATCTGCGTAGCCGGGCTGAGCCTGGAGCCAGCAGTTGATGATCTCCAGCACGAGGGTGGCAATCAAAATGATCCAGAAAGCCCGTTTTTTATGAGTTGTGATCCCAACGCATTTCAGACAGACGAACAACTGGAGAAATACGTACATGGGGATGAAGATACTGTCAGCAATGATGGTTTGCAGCAAGGGACTCCTCCTTTAGGAAAGCTGGGATAACGTGAAGATATAACGATTTGTGTCTTTCGTCCAGGAAGCGGAGCCTCCGTGGGTTTTGGCGATTTGATTCGTCAGCTTGAACATGGCCTGATGTTTCAGGATCAGCAGGGACAGCCGCTTCGGTGAGCGGATCGTAAAGTGAAGGGTGTCCTCTGTTTCGGTGATGCAAAGAGCCTCCGGCGGAAGCTTTTTCTTCTGCAAAATGTTTTGCAGATAGCGGAAGATTTCGTATTTTTCGCGGGAGGATAGGGCTTCGGTCTTTATGGACTGCCAGGAAAGCTGGCTGTGGATCTGGCTGTGTTTCTGTTCGCAAATGGTCAGCAGAGAGTCACGGTAGCCTCCTTCCGGTATCGCCAGATGATTGGAAAGATCGTGGCGCAGGCTGCGGATGCTCCCGTGGAGTGCTGAGACGTTCTGATAGTACCCCAGCTGTATGCCGCTTTCCAGACGCTGGAGTCTTTGCAGCTGCCGCTTCTGCCGGGCAACGGTGATCAGCAGGTACAGGGTGATCAAAAGGAGAATGACCATCATGACGTCTACATTGAGCCAGATATGACGTGCGTACCGTTTGTCGAACAGGAAAAACTCCCCTTGATAAAGGAACATGACGAGAACCTTGCCGATGTAGGTCAGGAAGGCGATCCCCATGAGAAGCAGACAGAGGCTTTCCGGGATCCTGCTGATGAGCCGGTCCAGAGGCTTGTTGACCAGTACCATGACCAGGGCGATGGCTGCGGCGCTGTATGCCCAGACGATGATCCAGAGAAGATCCTTTGGCTGAGTGGCGGAAAACAGGGTGGCCGATTCCACCAGATGATGATCCGTTAAAAAGAGGACCAGCTTGTTTTGAACCAGTGCGTTGGCTCCGATGGTGACCAGGTCGTAATAGAAGAACAGCTTGACCCAGTTTCGCCCCAGGGTGCCGTCAGCGTAGACTGCCATCAGGGTGATCAGGATGAAGGTGTCCAGGGTGTGAACGGCCCAGTAGGTCCAGTAGGTGGTCGTGGATATCGCTGACGGATCGGGACTGTTCAGCAGAAAATCCATCCCCTTGAACAGGATCGTGTAGGCTACAAGGATGATGAAAACCTTTCTTTTATGCTGCGATACGTGGCAGCCGTAAAACAGAAACATGATCTGTACGAACACATAACAAAGCACATACAGACAAAGTGCAAGTCCATAAATCAAAACAAAATCCCCCTAAATTGCAATTATATAGATAATAGAATAATTATAGCATCAAGGATGGGTGGGGGATAGTTAAATTTAGAATTTTTGTAAAAACTTTAGACGCTCGGTGGCGGGCGACAGCGGACAGCCGAAATGGTCGATTATTACATTTGGTGAGCCGAAAATTACAACGAACCTCTTGATCGCGGCAGGCGGTGGTATAATCCATTTCATCAGAAATACTTGCATGACGGGAGGGAGATTCAGATGGAGACGATGCAGGAAAGACAGGATGAGAGGATGGACTCTTTAATGGAAAAGCGAATGAAAGAGGTGTTTGCCCGGTGGCTGCAGGAAAACGACTACGATGAGGCAGCATTTTTGGAGAAATATAGCGAGGAAGAACTGGTGATGCAGTACGCGATCGGTGAAGAAAGATCGCGGATCTATTTGGCGGATGACCAGCGTGAACAGGCCGAGGTCCTTTGCGAATTTCCTACGGACCGGATCGGGGAAAGCCGGGATCTGATCGGTGAAGTAACGCTGCAGGCATCCTGGATCGCATGGATCGCCATGGATAAACTGTACGGCGCAGAACACAATTCTCTGCGGAAGATGCCGGAGTCGGCGGACTGTGGGCTGGCTGAGAATATGCGTAGGGAGTATGAAGTGAAAGTAATGGGATTTTAGTCATAGCCAAGCGAAGGATTTTGCAGTATAATGGGCAGTATAGCAATGCATCAGAAAGAAGGTTTGTAACAACATGGTTTATCAAAACATCCTGGATGCTATGGGCAATACTCCCATGATCCAATTGAATCATATGGTGCCGGAGGGCGCAGCGCGCATTCTGGTCAAATTTGAAGGTTTAAACGTGGGCGGTTCTATCAAAACGAGAACCGCTTATAATATGATCTGCGACGCAGAGGAAAAGGGCGTCATTGATCAGGACACGATCATCGTCGAGCCGACCAGTGGAAATCAGGGCATAGGTCTTGCTCTGGTAGGAGCTGTAAAGGGTTATCGGACGATCATTATCATGCCGGATTCTGTCAGTGAAGAACGGCGCAAGCTGATCAATCACTATGGCGCAGAACTGATATTGATCCACGATGATAACAACATTGGTGAATGTATCGATGAATGTCTGCAGACTGCTATGCGAATGGCAGAAGAAGATCCTAACGTTTTTGTACCGCAGCAGTTTATTAATCCGGCAAACCCGCAGGTTCATCGGTCTCATACGGGACAGGAGATCCTGGAGCAGGTAGATGGACCGATTCACGGTTTTTGCTCGGGGATCGGTACGGGCGGTACTATCACAGGCATTGGAGAAACGCTGAAAGCTGCCAATCCTGACATGGAAATCTGGGCAGTAGAGCCGGAGCACGCAGCTATCCTTTCGGGCGGATCCATAGGATCGCATCTGCAGATGGGGATCGGTGACGGTGTGATCCCGGATATCCTCAACCAGAATATCTATCAGGATATTTATATCGTAAAGGACGAAGAAGCCATCCGCACTGCGCAGGAACTGGCGTCAAAAGAAGGTATCATGTGCGGCATCTCCAGCGGTACCAATGTAGCCGCCGCCATCCAGCTTGCCAAGAAGCTGGGCGAAGGGAAGACTGTCGTTACCGTCCTGCCGGATACCGCCGAACGATACTTCTCCACACCGCTGTTTGAGGAGTAGGCCCGGAGCGGAAGCAAAGGCGACGGCAGAGTCCGAGGAGATAAAGACTGCGTGAGAAAACGCTACGCGGGGAAATGACCTGAGCCGTTAGAAAACTGAATAGAAAAAAACATGAAAAGAACCAGATACGGAAGGAAGTAGCTGGTTCTTTTTTGTTATGGAACTAATTGTTACATTTGAAAAGCCGTTTGTTACAGGAGAGAACATGAGATGGGACGGGGGTGGTAGAATAAGGCATATCTTAATTTGATAACCCTTTTATGTGATAAAGAAAGATGGTGGTAGATTGCTCCCTGTGATTACAATAGGACATATAAAATTTTATACATTTCCTATTGTAATAATAATTGCAATATATGCATGCTTGTTTATTTTTTTAAAATCAAAGAAGTATGATAGGTTTTATTATAAATATATTATGAAAATGCTTCCTTTCTGCTTGTTCTTTTCGGTGGTTTTTGGAAAATTGATATTTGCAATAACACAAGTGAGAGAGGGTCACACAGATGTCATTCAATTAGTAAGTGGATTTGTATTTTATGGTGGACTTATAGGTGGGTTAGTTGGTATATGTATTTATTGTTACAAACGTCAAGAATGTATATTAGAAATCACAGATTTTTTAACTAGTTTGTTACCGTTAGGACAAGCTATTGGTCGTATCGGTTGTTATTTAAATGGCTGCTGTTATGGCATAGTGACTAAAAATTATTTCTCTGTGAAATTTATCGTTGAAGGCGAGTCAACGTTTGTTTTTCCTACTTGGTTTGTGGAATCATTGTTTTGTTTGGGATTGTTTATTTGGATGTTTGTCATTTCCGAACGAAAAATGTGTGGATATTATACATCGTGGTATTTGATAGCTTATGGCTCTTTTCGCTTTATAATTGAATTTTTTAGGGGAGATGTCATTCGTGGTATATGGTGGGGTATTTCCACTTCACAAATTATAAGTATGTTGTCGGTGGTATTAGGAATAGCAATATACATATATTCGAAGAAAAAAAAGAACGTGTATATTAATATGATTATTAAAGGGCGCGAGCCAATTAATATATAGTATTACATAAGTGTTTAGGAGGAGATAATAGTGGATAAATATGTAAGCCGGTGGAAATATGAAAATTTTGATGCTTCAAACAATGTATTTCCTTGTGAATATGAACGGATGATTGAAGATGAAAAAAGGAATAAGCATAGTGAAATAAACTCTGAGAGTTATAAAAGAAAACAAAGAATTGACGCAATGCGGCAAAACAAACCAGAAAACAATTACACAGGTGGAGGAGCTGCCATAGGTGCTTGTGCTGGATTGGTTGGGTGCTTATATGGGTGCTGTACCAATATACATAGTGATGCATATGTTTTCGCATGTACCCTTATTCCTTTTGCAGTAGCTTTTATTATAGGTATTATTATAGATGTGGTTACTAGTAAATCCTATAAGGATTCTATGAAAAATGCTGATGTTAGAATGGATGAAGAAGAAAAAAATGTAGCAGCACAAAATCAAAAAATTGATAGAGAATGCAATGAAAGAAAGAATGCATATGTTCGACAATTTGAGCTGGAGGCGCAGAATCTTAGTGTTAATTTTGCGGAAAGTGACCTTGCTCAAAAAGTAATTGTCTGGATTAGTGATGGATTCATAGATACTATAAAAAATGCGGATAGAAGTTCACATATTAAAAAAATTGATGTCCCGTTTATCTTTAATGTGTACGCAGATAAGATAACTTGTAACTTGGGTGAATTTAATTTTGAAATTCAAAGATGTAGCAAATTAAGGTCTCCATTAGAAGAAACTGCGCTTGCGAGGGCTATTGCATCTTCTGTTCAAGTCAATATTGCAATGAAATTTCCAGAAGATCCTAGCGGAACAGGTGTAGTTATTGATAAAGCTTATGAATATTTTGATGATCACATTTCCGTTACAGTTAATTATTCGGCACCTAATGGTGGATATCAAGAAGTTAAAAGTTGGTAAAAAAGAATATGATTATTAAAGAATATAAGTTGATATTTGAAAGGCTTGAAGGAATAAAAAATCAATTGATTCATTGTGATACGGAGCTTGAAGCCTTAAAAAAAAAGTATAAAAAAGGTGTTGCTGATATAGAGGATAATTTTGCAGAAGCTTATAAAAATATTGAAGTAAAGATAGAAAGAACTAGGGCAATTATAGATATTGCTAAAACACATACGACGATATTAAGGGATTCTATATCAGCGATCCCTTATGATCAAGGAAAATTAGCTCGTTTAGCAGTTCAGATTAATAGTGGAATTAAGGATGATCCATTTGCAACAGAATTATATCATGAAGCAACAGGTCAAATGGTAGGGTTGCGAGCGGAAAAAGATGCTTTATTTAAGCTTTCAACTTTTAGAAAAGATAATGAGGCATCTAAGATTGATGGGAATGAAAGAAAAATAGCTCACCAATCAGAGGTGTTAAAGAATGAACTGGTTAGCTACCTTCATAGTGATGTAGTGGGGAATTTTGTTCAAAACATTAAAAGTATTCATGAGAGCTTTTCTAATGAGGTAATACTAAAAGATATTATAGAAAGTGGACAATTGGTCATTGGCTTTAGCAAAATGCCAATTCCGGTTGGCAATGGGTGTGAAACTGCTTATCAAGAGGTATTTGGTCAGTATTTTGATTTGGCAGAACAATCAGTGTTAGTACCCCTGGATATCTCTGTTAAATGTGGAAATACTGTAGTAGTAGATTATACGAATGAAAACGAGAGTATAATTTTAAGTGGTATTCAAAATATCATAATTAATTACGGCAGGTTGTTTATAAATAGTTGTCCTCGTGTATATTTTATTGACCCTGTGAGACTGAATTCAAGCGCACTGGGTGAGTTATCCGTACTATGTGGAGATAAAACGTCACTAATAGATCAAGTTCCGAGTGATATGAATGGGATTAAGAAATCTATTGACTCTGTTATAGTTCAATTCAATTCTATAGAGATGATGGAGGAGATTTCTTTAAAAAAGCAAAATGAAATGATGTTGATATTTCATGATTTTCCACACGGGTATGATTCTACTATGATATCGCAAATACAACAGTTATGTGTAAATGCTAAATATTATGGAATTACGATTATTTTGACAACAAATATATCGTTGCAAAATCATACTGATTTAAATTTAATAAAATACATAAAAACGAATTCTATCTTTGTGTCCGAAAAAGACTATTGTGATAATATTGAAAATAAAACATATAAATTTAGATGGCTTACTTTTAAAGATACGATTCCGAGTGATATTAGAAATAAATATATAGAGAAAAGAGAGGTTATTGACAAGAGTAATATATATGAACAACGTGTGGGTTTAGGGTCTATCACTGAATTTCAAAAGGGAAATAGGCAACTTAAAGATATCCCATTTGGAATTGATAGAAATGGGGAAATACAAATGTTGGATTTTGAGAATAGCAATTTTGCGACTTTCATTTGTGGTGCCTCTAGATCAGGTAAATCAACTTTATTGCACACTTTAATAACTGGGATAATTAAAAATACGCATCCAGATGATGTAGAAATGTGGTTGATAGATTTTAAAATGACGGAATTCAGTAGATACATAGATAATCGACCTCCGCATGTGAGATATATTATGCTGGATGAATCACCAGAGTTAGTATATGACATAATTAACAGGTTGACTGAGATACTCCAAAAAAGACAAAATATTTTTAAAGGTAAGTGGCAAAAACTATCTGAAGTTCCGAAAGAAAAATATATGCCATCTATTATAGTTATAATAGATGAATTTTCTGTTATGTCACAAATTGTTGCTGACTCAATAATGAATAGTAAAGATAATTATAGTGTAAAATTACAGGCTCTTTTAGCGAAAGGGGCGGCCTTAGGTTTACATTTCATTTTTGCTAGCCAAGGGTTTACTTCAGGTACAAGAGGGCTAAATGATTTCTCTAAAAAGCAGATACAACAAAGGATAGCAATGAAAACCGAGTTTAATGAAATTAGGGAAACTCTTGATTTAAAAACTGCAAGTGATGAGGACAAAGCAATTATGGAGCAACTGCCAGTCTACCATACTTTAACAAGAATACCAGTAGATAGCAGAGGCAACCATTTGAAATTGTCAAATGTAATGTACATTTCTGACTATTCTAATCAAAACAAAATGATTGTGTCAATGTGGGATGCTATAGAGGCAACTCCTAAATTCGATCCATACGATAATAGGAAATACATTGATAAAAAAGCTGTGATTATTGATGGAAATGTATATGAGTCATTTATAAGTAAAAAAAATGATTTTCTGGTTTATTTAGACAATCGAAGAGAATATCTTGCAGATAGTGAAAGTGCATTTATTTTTTTGGGTGAACCACGACGTATGGTCAAAGTTGCCCCGATAGAAGTATGTAAGGGATTTTGTGAAAATATATTGATGATTTCTCCTAATAATGAGAGAATGCCAGCAACGTCTATCGTTTTTTCACTTCAAGAATCTTTAGCGTTACAAAATATTGAAACCGAAGTGTGGGCGAACAGAAGAAATGCTATATATAAACAATATATAAATGGACACAAAGATCGGGCATACTTCATTGTCAAGGACTTAGAATCCATTTGTGAGCGTATTTTGAAGATAAAGAGTTTAATTCAACAGAAAATAGAAACAAATACGTATATTGTTTTGATGGGGTTTGAGAGCATTTTAATGGATATGATGTATCTGGATGATACCATTACCACAAAAACTCAAAAGTCTGAATTCCTTTTGAGTTCAATAAATATTGAGCCAAGAAAATCAGGGGATTTGGATATATTATCTCTATTAGACGCTGCAGAGCGTGGCGAATATATACCGGATGTGGAGGAGAATGAAAGCTCTTTAGAGAGTGAAGAAGAAAAAAGACCTTTTGAAGGAGAATCAGCTGGAAATGTATATGATGCGCGTGAGGACTTAAAATATATCCTTACACATGGTCCGAATTTAGGCTATCATTTTATTATGATGTTTGGAAGTTCAGGAGAAGTTAAACAAAGTAAAATAGATGTATCATTATTCAAACATAAAATTTTATTCAGGATGGCTAGACAAGAAGCTATGGATATCATTAACGCTAGTGAATCTAGTATTATTTCAGAATTAGATGACCGTACTTTTAGATATACAAATGGGATTGATTCAGTGTCGTATAGACCATATCTGCATAAAGGTGTTAATTGGGATGGATGGTCTTTAGGGGATTCTGGAGAGATAGATTCTTTTGAAGAAGAGGATGAATATTTATTATAAGGAAAAGAGGTGAAGTAGTATGGGTAATTTGTTAGAAATTGATGCATTAGATACGTTAATAAAAGCTGTAAATGAGTACCAGGAAAAGTTAGAAGTGAATAAAAAAATATTATTAAATGCTGCTGATGTGTGTGATCAAGCAATGGGGAGTGATGACATAGTAAAAAAACATCTTGCAAATTTACAAGTAGCGATGCTTGAACTAAACAAAACATCTCAAATTGTCAGTGATGTTGCAGAAGCGCTTATTTCGGACAGAAATTTAGCTGTAAGTGTTCTTGAAGATTAGAAAGGGGAGAGTAATGTTATTATCATTGAATCATAAGAGTTCATTGGCCTTGATGCAGTTTGCAGAAGCTATGCCACAAGCGGTTCAGAATATTAGAGATGATACAGAACAGTTGTTTAGAGTGTATCAATCGGTACAAGATAGAGTTGGAGTTCATGGCGATGATTTCCATAAGCTCCTTCAAACTATTCAAAAAGTACAAGAAGATGCAGCTCAGGCTGTTGAAGTATTACCACATTTACTAATTGAAACTGCAGTAAAAATTGAAACGTATGTTTCGAAAAATGCATCAATTTAGCCTATATAGAGTATATTAAAAATGGGACATAAAATTACAATGACACCAGAAGGTGTGGAGGCATTACGTCAATGGTCTGACGTCTTTGTCTTGACGATCGAGAATATTATATCTGATACAGAAAAATTGATTCAAGATTTAAATCGTGTTGATAGAGTGCTTGGAGTGCATGAAAACTTATTTAAGCAAATGATTTTGCATGTACAAAAAGCTGTTGTAATTTCTTTAGAAGCTGTTGAAGTACTGCCTGAAATGATGCGTGTTACTGCGGATAAAATGGAGGCATATATTTATAATTTACCATATGATGAAAATCCCTCTTCTGATTCTGGATGGCAGAAAGTAAGAAAGCGATAAGGAAACTTTAACGGTTAATTTAAAGAGTACATTATCATTAACGAGTAGTGTTAGTATTTAAAAGCACTAAAGGTTAAACGTGATAAGAATGTACTCTTTTTTTATTTGTATTTTATAAAATTTAGCAATTCCTAGAAAAGCGTTACATTTAGAGGGTTGATTGTTACATAACGAAACAATAGTAAGGAGGGGGTGATATAATATGAGCGTCCTAATAAACAAAAGTGTTGGAAGAGGGAGAACAATGAAGAAAATCTCAGTAATAGTTGTACTTATTTTTGCTGTTTTTTTTGCGATGATGTCAACAGTGGATACTGTTAATGCAGATGAGTCATTGCCAACAAGAGTGATTAATGTTGTATATGATGATTCAGGGAGCATGATTAAGAATAAGAATAAAAATGTAGATACTTGGTGTCAGGCTAAGTATTCGATGGAAGTTTTTGCTTCTATGCTTGGTGAAAAAGACACCATGAATATTTATGTCATGAGTGATTTTGACGGTGGAAAGGCAGGGAACGCTAGATTGTCTTTAAATGGATCCAATGGTGCCAAGAAAAATGTTGCACAGATTCATGATATGGTTACGACAGCAGCAAATACTCCGTTTAGTACTGTTAGAAAGGCGTATACCGATTTAACATCGGCGAGTGCCGATGAAAAATGGCTAGTAGTGTTGACTGATGGGGAGTTCCAGGGAGTTTCAGATATTAATGGCTTCTTTGCTCAGAAACAGGGTAATATTAAAGTTATGTTTTTAGGGATGGGAGCTGATGCAGTTGCTATCACTCCGAATGAAGCAAATAATATTTTCTTTGAAAAAGCCGGAAATAGCAAGGATATTCTAAATAAAATAACAGGGATTTCTACACGTATTTTTAATAGTGATAAATTAAAAGTGAGTACAAAGAAGAAAGAGATTTCTTTTGATGTTCCAATGAGAGAACTTGTTGTTTTTGCACAGGGAAAGGATGTAGATATAAAAAATATCAAATCATCTAAAAAGAAAAAGTTTAAACCGAAAGAAACTGCAGATGTAAAATACAGTACTAAGGCAGCGACAAATCATCAAAACCCAAAGGTAGCATCGGATTTAGAAGGAAAAGTGGCTATTTTCAAAGGGGACTTTTCAGCTGGAAAATATAAAATAAGCGTAAAAAATGCAGATACTATTGAAGTATATTATAAACCAAACATAGATATTGCAGCATATTTAAAGGATTCAAAAGGCAAAGAAGTTACAAATTTTAAAGATTTAGAAGCTGGTGAGTATACAATTTCCTTTGGATTTGTAAAAAAAGGTCAAAAGAAAAAGGTGAAAGAGTCAGACTTATTAGGGGATGTTAAGTATCAGGCTATAGTAACAAATAACGGTAAAACCCATTCAAAAACATATTCTTCCGGAGATAAAATCAAGTTAGAGGAAGGATCTTTAAAAATTGAAGCAGTTGCAAAATTTCTTGAATATAATACCGTTTCAACTACATTAGATTATTCTATTTTTAAGGATAAGTCTATTGATTTTAAGTTTAAAGAGAATCCGCAGTATGTTGTAGAAAGTAATAAAATATCAAATGAATCAGAACCGATAAAGATGGAGGCTACAATAGATGGTCATGAGTTTACAGAGAAACAGTGGGAGGATATGCAAATTCCTGAAATTTCTCCGGCAGAAGAACCATCTTTTGAGTTAGGTGATTTTGAAATTAAAAAAACAAAAGAAAAGGGTGTTTTTAATGTATACCCTAAATTAGCGGATAATAAACCTTCTTCTGGAACATATGAAGATACGAAATTAAATATTAAATATGATTCACAAGTAGGCAAGGAAGAATGGTCGGGGAAAGCAAGTGATACTTTAAAAATGAAAGATTCCAGGAACTGGTTTGAGCGAAATCGTGCGTGGATCTTTAAGGGAGCGATTGCATTATTAATTTTGCTTTTGATTTGCGGATATCTTCCGCCATTCAAAAAGTATTTGCCTAAAAAAATAAAGAAGAGTCCTTCGATTGAAGGAACTCCAACAAAGATAGGCGTTAAGCCTAGTTCAAGCCGTGGGAGCTATTTTAAAGATGTAGTATCCACTCTGATTCCCTATAAAGCGGAAACTGGCACGATTCGCTTTGTGCCACGAGATGTAATGGGAATTCCTTCTTTGAAAGTGAAAGCTGCAGGAGGAGGAAAAATGACGATCATGAATACGAAGGCGTATGAGGGAAAAGAGGAAATTTTATTCGATGGTGTTTCTGTGCCAGAGGGACAAGTAAAACCTTTGAAAAAGGGAGCTTCATTAAGAATCACAGTAGTAACAAATGGTATGGATTACGATTGTATGTTAAAACGATAATTTTTTAGGAGGAGAACAATGAATGCACCAACTTTAATCATAGGATTAGGCGGAAAAGGATCAGATATCGTATTGCGTGTATCAAAGATGGCAACTAAGGAAGAAAAGAAAAGTATTGGTTTTGCAGTTTTTGATACAGATGTCAATGAACTGAAAGAAATCAAACAAAATAATCCGGAAGTTAGAACGATTCAAACATCTACGAAACTTTCTGTTGGAGAGTATTTAGATATAGATACGCATTCGAGAGATACGTGGTTTCCTGTGAATGCGATTTTAAATAGCAAGCAATTAACAGAAGGTGCAGGACAGGTTCGTGCGATTTCCAGACTTGCCTTTGAAACTGCAGTACGCGCAGGCAAAATGGAGGAATTACATAAGGCGATTGAAGATTTATATAAGTTGGAAGGGAATGAATACGAACAAGCACTTCGCGTAATTATTGTAAGCTCTTTAGCTGGTGGTACTGGTTCCGGACTTATTTTACCAGTAGCTCTTTATGTGAAAAATTATCTGGCTACCCATTTTAGACAGGGAGCAAATATCACGAGAGGTTTCTTTATTTTACCGGAAGTTTTTTATGAAGTGATTTCGGGACAGGCAGAAAGAAATAATCTGAAATGCAATGCATATGCAACATTGCGAGAACTGGATGCGTTTTTAATGAAAGGGGATGCAACATTATCAGAAAGATATAAGGATTCTGTAAAAGTTGAGTTCCCAAATGTAAGCTCAGACACTTATGAAGAATATAATGTTAGGCCATTTGATTTTTGTTTTCTGTTTGATGCACAGAATGCTGATGGGAAAAAACTCAATTCCTTTAACCAGTATTTGGATCATGCGGCGAGCTGTATTTATGCTCAGTCGATTGGTCCAATGAATAAACGCAGTAATTCATCTGAGGATAATACTATTCGTAAACTGGCAAAGGAAGCAGGTAGGAATCGTTATGCGGGAGCAGGAACTTCTATTTTGATTTATCCTAAAGAGGATGTTTGTGAGTATTTAGCCTTGAATTGGGCGAGAGAATGTATTTCAGATCAGTGGCTGCTCTTTGATAAAGAATTTAAAAAAAGAAAAGCGGATATCGCTAAAATGAGACGAGAAGGTGTCAGGGTTCATGATATTGAAATGGGGAAAACTTATGTAAATACTATTTTTCAACGTGCCAATAATAATGATCCTTTTGCAGTTGCAATTGCTGACTCTTGCAGCATATTTGATGAAGATGGATTTGATCGTCTAGGAGATACTTGGGAATCATATGTTGGAAATTTACAGGGGAAAATTAAAGAAGAAAATTCTTTTGGACAGCCTAGTTTAGATGAAGCGAAGCGAGCAGCGACTAATAGAATTGCAGAATTATCTGATACTGAGGTTATTAAAAAGGGAAAAGATGGATGGGTGGATTATCAAGATGCCTACAATCTTTTGATTCGTTATAAAAATCTTGTTTCAAAAAATTCAAATGATACAGCATATACTGTGGCATATACGATTTTCAAATCAGAAAATGAATCAATTGTTACCGATGGATTGCAACATCAGTTAGAGACTTATTTAAGAGATAATAGAACAAAGCAGTTTGTTCATCCAAATGCAGTGAGATATTTTTTATATAATTTATTGAAAGTGTTTCAGGATCAGGCAGCATTGGTAGAAATGAAATGTAAAAAAGAATTGCAATTTTTTGATTCTTTTGAGGTTACATATTTCGATGATAAAGATACAGAAGATGTTATTGAGGGCGTAAATGATTTAGCCAGAACAAAGAAAATTCGTTTGGCAGATAAAATTAGACGCCGTGTTAGTGATGATCAGGAAGCATTAATTGCTGCATATAGCACTTATTTAGGACACATTAATGACTATCGTGTAGATTCCATTTTAAAAGTAGTAATTGATGAAGGGATTAATTATGTTCAAAATTTGTGCCATGCGTTTGAGAATTTCTTTATGTCATTAGAAGACCGTATTGCTTCAATTGATAAGAAAATCCAGGATATAGAGAAAAAATATGATTATGTAAAGGGAACAGCTAAACGTTTTGTATGTGCCTCTCCAAAGTGTTTGAAAGCAATGGCGGAGGATATGCCATATACGGGAAGTTTTTTGACGATAGATGGTCGTTTAGCAGAAGAAATTTACACAAGAGTACGAAACTATGCCATGATGAGTAGCAAGCCGGATGACACAGATTTCTTTGGTGAGATTTTTGAAGAAGGAATTCTAGGCTATTTTAGAAAGTCATTAATGGAAATATACGGCGGTTCAATAGATATCGATGTAGTAGATGCCATTGAAAAGGAAGCTGAATATTTAGAGGATATTACACAGGAAGCTGAAAAGAGGAATTATGTAAAACGTGTTTTTGATGAGTCTAAGATTTTAGCGGCACCATTTATTGAAAAACCAATAGGTGAAGAAAAGGATCCAATCAATTCCTGTGCATATAATAATAAGCTGAATCCGAAAGATGATTCGCCAAGAGCACAGATCATTGATAAAGAATTGCGTAATTTTGGTGGGGAAGAAGATGCAGATATTCCTAAAAACAAAATTTTGTTTTACAAATCTTTTTATGGATTGCGTGCGACGGATTTAAGCAAGTTTGCTCCTCCACAGAAGACAGAGACATTTGAGCGAACTGGCGGAGAATATTTTAGAGCATATTACGAACTAGTTGAGAAAATCCATCCGAGAGCGGACCTCAGTAAAGTTATTACACCGCATATTGATAAATGGTGGCATAATGTGTCAAAGATGCCAGATTTAGACGATGAAAACCAGAGAAAACAGGAAAATAATATTTATCGAGCCTTATTCTGGGGGCTCCTTGGAAATTATGTGGAATTAAGTGATAATGGCGAAAATAATAAAATTTATCGGTTAAATGTTGATGATTTGGGTCTGGAAGGAGAATTAAATATGCTTATCGTTTCGAACGGAACACCGTGCGATCGTTTGTATGAGATTTTAGATGCACTTTCCATTTATCCAGAACTGGTGAATCGCATTAATGGTTTGATTCAAAGCTTATTGGATAAGGCGATTGAAGATAATATCGGACTCAATAATTGCAAAATAACAAAATGGCTAGATTCCTTTAGATTGAGAGAGTATCCATTAGAGGGAAATGAGACGCGGAGTTTATTTGATTTACCCCTATTGATTAAACGTAATATCCCAGCGGAGCTTTATCAGGAAGAAGATATTATTAAAATCCTAAAAGTTGAACTTTCTGAAATTGTTCGTTATACGATGGAGTTATGTGATGAGAAGGAAGCGATTCATATTAGTGGCCGGATTATAGTAAATCAATTTGAAACGCTGCTGCATGATCTTGAGTTAGAAAAGCAGGAATATAGAAATTTCTATCATGACATTTTATTTGATAGATTCACAACAATTATACGAAAGTTCCTTGAAAATATGAATCTCAAGAAAGAAGCTGAATATGTTGCAGAAAAGGTTGCGGCATTAAAGTTACAATAGATTTTAGAATTGTATTTTAAAGATATTTCGAAGGATGGTGGTCACGATTTATTCTGTTCTGATACAAAATCAAAACACATTAGATTCGTTCAATGAATTCAAAGAACTATTTATGGATGCACTTGAAAGAAAGCAGGTAGACATTTGTAAATGGAATGAAGCGGGAACGGATATAGAGACGGTTTTACCAGATTTATTAGAATTAATAGATGAACAAGAAGCATGGCGTGCAATTATTATTTTGACGGAAAGTGAGCTTAGCGCTTTTCGTCAAAATAAAAAAGCAATCAATCCATTTGATTTTCAGGAAATACAAGTAAAGGGAGATGAACTAAGAGAAAGTGAGAATCCTCTTATAAGACTTACACAGATTTTAGGTGGAGTTCCAGTTCCGGATGTAAAGTTTGAGAGCGAAGAAATTTATGAAGAAAATAAAGCTCCAAGGCTTGTTTATCGCCCAATACGGCAACCTGAGCAAGATCAGAAATATCATGAACTGGTAAAAAAGTATGCATATAAAGGGAAAAAGCCTGAAGAAATATTAATTATTGCATTGAGAGAAAAAGAAGACATTCAGAGAGAAGAACTGCAGTCGGTATGGGACTTCAGTACAGAAATTGATAGTTCCGAATTCTGGAAGCGTAATGGGTATCCTAGTATATGCCGTTTTTTGGTGTATGATGTTGCGAATCATGGAAAAACACAGGAATATTCAGATATGTTTCGATTTTGGATGCTTATTTTGCTGATTGTAATGAATCATATCAATGCAAGTGTGATACAGGCGTACAGATTATACACAGTGAAAATATCCTTAAACAAGCTTTTAATGCAGGAAAAATTTCAAAAGGTAGCATATCGATTAAAAGGCGCCAGAGAGTATGTTAAAGGAGAAGTACGCCGCCAGGAGCTTGAGAAAGTGAATGATGAAAAAAATTTACCTGATTGTTCTGTGGATATTCCGGTTGAGATCGCAATGAATAAAGGGGGAGACTGGACGATTGATCGCAATGAGTTTTCAACGATTCCGATTACAAATGATGGAGATGTTCATAAGTGGAATTCATTGGAAAAGGATATGCAGAATCGTTTAAAAGACTCTTATCGGTTGGTAGAAAGGCAACTTGATGACTCGGCAGAGCATGCGAGGAAATTGAAGGATTTTCCACCAGAATTAGTATACCCTTTAACGCGTTATCAACAAGAAGAATTGAAAGAAGACTTAGAGTCTTTAGAGAATACCATCTTTGAAATGCAGAAAAGGTTGCCAGATCAAAAAGGTGTTGTAGAAAATCATTTAAAAGATATGGGAAACCATGTGAAAAAATGTGCGTCACTAAGAACAGATAAATCGAGTTTTATAAAGATATTCTTGATTATATCGTGTTTGACTTTGGGATCCATAGCCCCGGGAGTAGTATTAGGATCAAGTCATAATGTCAATCATTTAGTTAGTATGTTACTATTTGCTTTGGTCTGCATAGGGATATTTTTAGTTGTGGAAATGATTGAAATTTTAGGACAGCGAAGGGATTTGAATCACAATATTGGGGCTTATAATTCAGAAATCATGGATTCATTAGGTGATTTGCATAAAAATGCAGAGGTGTATTCGAGCTATATTAGTAATATCACTACACATGCACGTACTGCATCTTTTTTGAAGACTATGCAGAATGATGAAATGAGACAAACGGGTGAATTTGTGACATATCAAAAGTATTTATCTGAAATTGAAAAGCTTATTGAAAAGCTTAAAAAATGGTGTGTTGCGAATTATATACAGGTGGATTTTGAATCGGAATTTTATGAAGAGATTGTTGTAGATCAGAATATTAAACCAAGACAGTTGATTTTATATTTAATGCAGGAAAATGAAAAGTTTCCAGTGGATTTGAATGGAACCGGAGATATTTTGGAGTCTCCATTTAACTTTATCGACAGCATGGAAATAGTAAGAGAGGAGTTGTATGAAGATGAATAGTATAACGAAAATATTCCTTGCTATTTTAACTTGTGTACTATTTTTAGGATTACAATATGTTGTTAATTTAAATAAAAAGAATAGAAAGAAGCAGATGATATTCCCTATTATTGCAGGGGTATATTCTATTGTGGCAATAGTGCTCTTGGTAAATTTTAGTGAGATTATTATTAATGTTGTGGATACAACGGATGGAAATATAAACGTAGAGATATTAGTGCTAAATTGTGTTTTAGCATTGGTTTTTTTGATTATAAAGGGCATCCTGAGCATTATTATATCCATATTAAATCGAAAGCAACAGAATTCGACAGTGAGTTTGAAAGATAGCATGTTTTATCAATATGATTCAAATTACAGCCAGTGGGTTCTTTATGAAAAGTGGGTGTACATTCGAAAAATCTTTCTTGCTTTCGGAATAACAGGTTCTATTTTAAGTGGCATTTATTTGGGATTAACTTGGACTTTTGGTCCTAGCTTCAGTCTTTGGACATATGTATTTCCGATTATTATTCCTCTTATAACAATGGAGGTATTTCATTTTTTAAATGGTTCAACGAAGCAGGGGATTGTAAATGATGTTTACGGTGATGCTGCATATTCGGAGAAGATTAATAATTTTTATAAAATACGTGAAATTTATGAAAAACTATTTCCCAAGAATGTTTTGGCGGCAAATACAGGAGCAGATTATCGTGTAAAAGAAAATATATTAGATTACCTTAAGGAATTAGAAGATTCCGAGGATGCTATTAAAAAGCTAATAGCAACATTTTTTTCTTTGTATCAGAAAGAAAAAAAATATGATGTTGATGGTATTAATGCAACATTGCAATTAATGAAAGGTAAAAATGTTATTTTCAATAATCCTTTTTATCGTCATCTTAGCAAGTATATTTTACTACCGATATTACAATGTTTATTATCAGATAAAAAAGTCTTGATCATTGTGGGAAGAAATGCAGTGAAAGATGATGTAAAGGAATGGATCGATAATGATATTCGAGAATACAGTAAGATTCGATCATTGTGGCGCGTGGGCGAACTGGACGAAAACAATCCAGATGTTGAAATAGGAATTTTGGATTTTACACAAATATATAATTTGAATGCAATTAAACAAAATGCGAATTTTTTTAAAGATGTTGGCTTTGTATTATTGCAAGAACCATCTGTAATTATTGGTACGGGTCAAATTGGTTTAGAGATTATAGCGAGCTATTTTGATGAAAAAAGTAAGCCCGTATTTTGCGTATCGGATAGAGGAACGGATGGTTTAGTCGATACTTTATCGCATTTGCTGAATGCAGAATTCACGAATGTAGTGGCAGCCCCAGTTCCAAGAAATATCTATACTGGAATGGCTTGGAATGTGGATGGAGATTATTTCCGACAGGATTTATTTAATAAAGAGACAAAATATTTGGGAGTGGGTACTGAACTTGCTGCAGTTGCAATTAAAAATCAAGTTCCAAATGTAACCTGGATTGGAGAAAAAAAAGCTCCGATTAAAGATTTAAAATGGATCGTAGGGCAACACTATCCTGTTATTACAAAATATATGAATATTTCAGCGCAGCAAAAAAGTATTAGTGACAAAATTCATTTTGTTTCAAATCTTTGGCACTATTCTAATGAGGATGAGCAATTTATTATTGCAGAGGATGAGTTTTGTAATATGTTCCATACTATGCGTACATATATGTCGGTTGGGGAAAGGCAAAATTTTGTAAACGTTTTATCCGAAAGCTATCTATTCCGTGACTATATGCGGTGTAATGCGCAAATGTTCCTGGCAAATCCTAATACAATACCATCTATAGCATCGGATCATATAAAAAGTGAACGAAATTCATTGATTAAGCTTTTGTTTTTGATGGCGACAAGACCAGTAACAGAGTCGGAACTTGAGAATGAATTAAGGCTCATTGGATATGAGGAATGTAATGTATTTGAAACTTTTGTGATATTAGTAAAACGGTATACTTATTTAGACGAGACAGTATTGTCTATAAATGAGGCTGAACAATTTGTGCAGGATGATATCACAGAACATGAAGATACTTATACTATTTCGAGGAAAACTTATCGAGAGAATTTTTCTGATTCCTTAAAAATTGCCTATTATGTAATAGAGGATGGAAAATATAATACGGCACCAATTGATGCAAAGCTATATGGGCATGTTACACAGAATATTTTACCGGGACAATATGTTACATATAGTGGGAAATATTATAAGGTCAAGCGCATTTCTCCAGATGTGGGAGTCTTACTAAAACGAGCATCAGATTTATATGACGGTCGTAAATATTATAGACAAGTAAGAAGTTACTGCTTCGTGCAATCAGAATTTGAGCGGACCGAAAATCTTTACAAAGTGATGGATATTGAAATTGCCACTATTTATAAAGATATAGAAGTTGCTACGACAGGCTATTTGGAAATGAAGGCAAACCATGATTTAAGGACAGCACGGCTTGTTGATTTTTCTGATAATGGAGAGAGTACCTTTATAAGAAAATATAGGAATAAAAGAGTGTTGCGGATTCGTATCCCAGATGCTAATGATAGAATTCGTTTTACTTTGTGTATGTTAATGTCGGAGGCATTTCGTACCATTTTCCCAGACTCATGGCAATACTTAGCGGTGGTATCTTCGCGTCCTGAGGACATTAAAGGAATGTTGAATTACATGGTGCATCCGATTCAAGGTGAATATGAGGAAGATTATATTTATGTTATAGAAGATAGTGATATTGATTTAGGATTATTGAGTGCAATCGAGAAAAATTTAATGCGATTAATGGAAATTATTGCAGACTATTTAAATTGGCACTATGAAAAAATGCGTGAACCTGCAGCAAAAGACCCTGAAGTTGGCGAGGTGACATTACCGGAAGATCAAAAACGAAGAGGTCGTTTTGTGCGTATGGCGCAGAGAATTCGTTCCATATTTGGAGGGAAGAAGGAAGAAGTCGAACTGAAATCAGTAGAAGAATCAGACGTTCCGAAGAATTCTGACGAAGAAGTCAAAATTGAGAGTGCCTCGAGAGAAGAAGTCTATACTTTGGATGATGGCAGCGTAGTTGTTCAGTCTAAACCTGAAGTGGCTGGAGAGGATATGGAGTCGCTTTATAATTTTGAAGAAGATGATGATATAGAGACTTCTGAAACAGAAGACGATAAAAGTGAGACAATTCAAGAGGAGGCAGGAGAAATCCAAGTGGATTCAGAAGATGATGAGCCGGATTTTGTAGAAATTGAAGGAGTTAATATTTTTGATAGTGAGGGAGTACCGGAAGATGATGAGTTTTTGCATGAAACCTTTAAGGACTTGGGTATTGAACCAGTTGAAAAAACCAGGTATCAAAAAGAGTGCTTTTTAAAATTCGGATTTGATGAAATTGATGATCGTATAAAAATTGAAGAATTAAAACAGTATCTGACGGTGAGAGGCTGGAGTAATAATGCCTTGAGAGAGGCTAGACATCGTCAGCCGTCAGATCATAATGCATTGGATTTTAATGCAGTTAATCATTGTGATTTTTGCGGTAAACCATTAAGTGGTGTCAGCTATGAAAAAATTAGCGATGGAAGAATTCGTTGTAACGAATGTAGTACAAGTGCAATTGATTCAGCAGAAGAGTTTGTTGAGTTGTTTACGAATATTAAAGCAACGATGGAAAGCTTTTTTGATATTGAATATAAGGTGGCTCTCACTGCTAAAATGACAGATGCAAAGACAGTTGCTAAGGGAGCGGGGTGTGTTTTTAAACCATCGACGGATATGACTTCGCGTGTATTGGGGTTTGCACAAAGAAAAAATGGGAAATACAGCATTTTAATGGAGAATGCAAGTCCAAGACTAGCCGCAATCGATACCATTGTTCATGAAATGACGCATATCTGGCAGTATTTGAATTGGAATGATAAAAAGATGATGGAACTATATGGAAAAGATCGAAACCGGGATTTGGTATATGAAGGCATGGCTATGTGGGCTGCAATACAGTATTTGTATATGATAGGAGAAGAATCTTTTGCATATCAAAGTGAAATGATTGCTGAAAATAGAGAGGATATATATGGAGAAGGATTTAGGCTTTATAAAGAAAAATATCCTCTGGTTAAGGATTCTTCGCTATTAAGACTTTCTCCATTTTCAACATTTCCACCTTTATAAAATCTGAGAAGGGAGCAGACAAATGAGTTGCTTGATGAGTCAGTATATGAGTGTAAATAAGAGTATAAAGGGACGGCAGGATCAGATACAGCGGTTAGAAGAGAAGATTCAGGCTATCAATACCCAGCAAGATGCGACGATTCCCAATCGTATTCAGAACATACAAGAACAACTGGAAAAAATTGATGAATATATGCTTAAAATAGAGGCTTTTAAACAATTAGCGGAAAAAAATTTAGAAAGTAAAAACGTTTTAACGATAGAAGCCCCTGCAGACTATAGAGTCAATTTAAATCGTTTAAGAAACTGGGCAATGATGATCGATCCCATGTCTTCAAATGATCCATATGCTCAGCGTGTCAATGTTGTAGCGCAATGTGATTTGTTGTTCTTAGAGCGGAAAAAAGAGGAGTTTTCAAATCGTCTTCAGGAATTGAAGCATGATTTGGAGCAGGGTAATACAATTGAATTAAAAAAGCTGGAAAATGAGATTCTAGATTTAAAAAAAGAAATCAATGATTATGCATTTAGTGAAGAAATTGCAAAGTTTTTAGATGAAGTTCAAAGTGAAAATAATATACACATTTTTGCGGAATCACCTGAAGAATATTTGGGTGAAGAATCAGATGATAAAATTTTATCAGTAGGTGCAATAGGGTGTCCATTGGACTTTGACAAATCTCAAAGAGAACATATTAAAAAATTGGCGGGCAAATTTTTTGATGAGAAAAATGGGAGAATATATATTCCATTTGAGGAACTTCGGTATGATCGAGAATTTGGCGTGGTGATTTCATGTATTCCATCACGAAATCGCTTATCAGAAATGGATGCTGGAATTCGAAATATATTACTCCATGCCATAAATGAAACCAAGGCTGGAAGTCGGAAAATGTATATTGTAGATGCAGAACGACAAAATTCTTCAGTTGCTGGTTCATTAAAGAATCTAGAAGGAACATTTGCTTTTGCCAATATACCGCGCAGTTCCGAACAAATTACGGCTGTTTTAGAGGAGCTTATTTCCTCTTTTGCTGATATTGATGAGCAATTGGGAAATTGCGATTCTGTTATAGAATATAACAATATAGTGGAGCCTGCGAAACAAATTGAGCGAAAAATTGTTGTCTTTATAGGTTGGCCGGAAGCTTTCCATGGAAAAGATGCAGAATTTGCAAACCGTATTATTACGAATTATGAACGATATGGCATATCATTTATTGCAGCAAGTATTAAAAGTGATATTAAGTCTCATGAAAATGCAGGATTATCAGAATATTTGAATGAAAGTGTAGTTCATATTAATATGACAAAATCGGATACTACCTTATTAGTTGGCCAAGATAATCATGTGTCAAAGTTTGCCTGGTATACATATCGCCATGATATATCGGCGGGCTATATTCAGTCTTTAAAAGCACAAAAAATTGAGACTCGTAAGCTGGGTAATGAGTATACGAATCGATATAATTTATTAGATGGACCTCAATATACTCGAGGAAATAAGAGTTTGAATTTACCCGTGGGCATTGACAGTAAGGACAATATTCTCAGCATTTCTTTTGATAATGAAAATTTTGCGGCATATTTGATGGGAGCGTCTGGATCAGGAAAGTCAACACTCATTCATACTTTAATTACTGGAATTCTGATGAATTATCACCCGGACGATGTGGAATTATGGTTAGCGGACTTTAAAATGTCAGAGTTTGCACAGTACATCAATCCATTGCCACCACATGTGAAATATATTTTATTAGATGAATCGCAGGAATTAGTGTATGACTTGATTGATAAACTGACTGATAAGATGATGGAACGTCAGAGATTTTTCATGACTCATAAAGAAATGAAAAAAGTCGAAAATGTTCCGAAAGAAATTTATATGCCAGTAATTTTCGTTTTATTCGATGAATTTTCAATCATGTCGCAAGCTGTTGCAGAATCTGAAACATATAAATTGAAGTTACAGAATTTGTTAGCAAAGGGTCGAGCATTGGGAATTAAATTCCTCTTTTCCAGTCAGACTTTTACAAAGGGAGTGGCGGGATTAACTGCAACAGCGAAAGATCAGATTCAATCAAGGATTGCAATGAAAAATTCAAAAGATGAAATTAGCGAAACATTACAATTATCATCGAGTCTTAAAACGGAACAAGTTCGAAATTGGCTGGATGCCTTGCCGCCACATTATGCTCTATATAAATACAGAAATGGAGATCAATTGGAGCTAAAACGAATGCATGTTATGTATTTTAAAGGGGATGAGGGTAACTCCTACATAGAACAGCAACGGTTGATTCATAAGATCAATACTCGCTTAAAGTTGGTGGATTCGGAACAGTATGATGCAAATGTAATTGATTCATATATTGATAAAAAGCCCGTTATTGTCGATGGTAATAGTTATGCTGCGTTTGACTCGAGTGATTTTATGCGAGGAATAAAAAGTATAATGGCGGATAAAACAAATAGCTATTTAGGCGATGAACTGTTTATTTCCTTGGGTTCTCCAAGATTGATGGATCATCAAAAGCTTATTCCTGTTTTTCCGGAATCTCGACAGAACTTTCTTTTGTTAGGTAGTTCGAGCGAAAATGTTTGCATGGCTGCAGTTATAACTTCTATTATGAAATCTTTCCAAGCACAGGGAGCAAATGTAAAAGTTTGGGCATATGAAAGAAATAAAATTTTTACTAATTACAATGCAGTGTGGGATAATTGTAATATTTCCTGTGACTTAGGTACAATTTGTGATGAAATTTATGAATTGAAAGAAGCTTTGCAGCAAGAAGAAAATCTTGAAAAAACTTTAGTTGTTTTGTTGGGATTTGAAAACTTGTGTGCTGATTTTGAACTGGCAGAAAAAAAGAAAAGGGGTAAATCTGTTACTCAGCGAAAAATGTCTGTAAATGAAACTTCTGCAAAACAAGAGGTCAGTGAAAGTGATCGGAAGATTTTTGATGAAATAGCTTCGGAAATTATGGCAGAAGAGGAACTGGATGATGCGGATGAGTTGGAAGATGAAACAATAGATCTGGATGCATTGTTAGCAGAAACGAAAGCCTTATTTGTAGACCTTGAAAAAGAGACTGCAAATAATGATAGAAATAAGACGCAGATGGACGGAAAAACTGTTTTAGGATCGATCTACAACGCGACTGAGGATTTGCAGTATATTGCGACAAGAGGAAGTCGAAAAGGGATACATTTGTTGTTAGGAGTAAACAGTTATTCTGATTTAAAGCAAACAGGGCTGAAATTGGATTGGTTTTCTCATAGAATGGCTTTTCAGATATCAATAGATGATTCTCGAATGGTATTTGGAACTAAGATTGCGAATACATTACCGGAACATGTATGTGAGTATACTGATTCATTAGATTCATTTTCCTTTAGACCGTATATTCATAAAGGGGTGTCCTGGGATGGATGGGAAGTGGACAAGAATAACGCAGTTCGTAATATTTTTTCGAAAGATAAGGAGGAGTAGATATGGCAGATTGGGCTGATATATCAGCATATGATGAAATGATAGAGGAATTACGTCAATTTTGTAACCAATTGAATAGTGCGAGTGAGACTATGTTAGCAGCAGCACAAAAATGTGTAGCGGCATTAAGTAATGATGTTGCAAGCATGAAAGCGAGCAAACAAGTAGCCTTATCAGTTAAAGGCTATCAGGAAGCTATACAACAGGCTCAAGCATTGGCTGCGGCGTTAGAAGAAGAACGTCAGGATATTATTGATATGGTGAAGACCATAGATGACATGGAAAGTTAGGAGGTTTTTTTATGGCTGGAGAAAATATTGCAGTAAGTGCACAGGGAGCACAGGAAATAAAAACCTTAGCAGATGCATTGCCGGAAAGTGTAGAACTCGTAACGGAGGCTACACAGAATTTAGGAGATGTATTTGATCAGAATAAAGGTGTGTTAGGACCGCACACAAGTGACATAGAAAATATAATAGAAACAGTGAAAACCACGCAGGCAAAAGGACAAACTGCGGTTGTTAAAGTGTCTGCAAATTTACAGAAAGTATCAGCGAAAATAACTCAGATCATTCAGAAAAACATTTCCGCAGGAGGTGGAAATGCCACACCCTGAAAAAGTGAAGGAATCGAAAGAATCAAATATTAAGTTGAATGGAAAAAGTACAGTGGAGGACCCTGAGTTAATAAAGTCGATTATAAATCAAAATGATCGAAGTTTACGTTTGCCTCAAAATGGAACTTGGAAAGGAGAAACAGGAAATTCACTTTTTATTTTAAGTGATGATGCTGAAATTACTGTGAGAAAAGGTGGAAAAAGAGAAGTTGTAAGTGGGAAACAGTTAAAAGAAAAATATGGGATTGAAGGAATTGAATATAAAAATCGAGAACCTATATTCGATAAGTTTGCAGATCAGATGATTGGAAGAATCCATATTTCAGTTATGCCAAACAATCGAGGAGAATCATATCGCATGGCGATACATGATTTGGAGGAGCGGACTGGGAAAACAAGAATGGAAATCATACACTATATGGATGATAATTATCTAACCTGGCATGAATGCGCTGACCGGGGTACAATCCTTGCAATCCCTACGGAATTACATACGGCTTTTCCTCACACGGGCGGAATTGGTATTCAGAGAGGATTGCAACGGTGTACAAAGGGAACATAATAAAAAACTTAATAATGGACTGCCAATCTTACACAAAGTACCGCCCAAACGAGACTACGGGCGGT